>WBZR01000014.1_pt1 | contig 287898 bp, 237 predicted proteins | sample 5204231 | NCBI WGS metagenome assembly WBZR01 (sample SAMN12412403, study PRJNA552823) | activated sludge metagenome | isolation source: activated sludge from anammox sidestream of wastewater treatment plant... | place: USA: Virginia | collected 2017-08 | reverse complement strand
TCAACGCCCGCTGGCGCATTCGCCGCATCCAGCGCTTCGAAACCGCCGTCATCGACCTCCAACTCGACGAAACCTCCCCCGTCCTCTACGAGAAGTTCGCCACCATCGACATCACCGCCGTCGAAGCCGCCTCCTTCCAGGACCTCGTCCAGAACTCCCGCGTGCTCGATGTCATCCACAACTACGAATCCCGCTACTACCGCATCCTGGAAAAAGCCGAACGCGACCTCCAGCGCTACCGCCAGACCCGCTCCCAGCGGGTTTCCCGGCAGGTAAAGGAACCTGAGAGGCCGTCTCCCAGCCTCTCCTTCTGGCACCGCCTCCTCCCCACTCTCCTCCTCTCCCTACTCCTCTCCCTCGCCGTTCACCATCCCTCCCCTACTCTCGCTTCCCGGGAACTCGCTTCCCATCTCCCGAACCCCGCGGCGGCAATCCCCTCCACTCCCCGTCCTCCCCATGCGCCCTCCCCCGCCGGCGCAGATTGGCAGCGTCCCGCGCCTCCTTCGCGCCCGGACGCCATCACAGTCGCCACCCCGAACCCCCCGCTCGCTCGAACAGCAAAGCCCGCCGCAAGGAAGCGCAATGCCGCTCCCGCATAGTCCCCGCGTCCTCGCCGCCGCGCCTGCCTGCTGTGGCCGGCCGCAGGCAAGACTCTCAGCGGTTCAGTTCCGCCAGGCGCTTCTTCACGTATTCGTCGTATTCCTTCTGGAGTTCCGGCGAAAGCCCCGGACCGCCGTACAACTCGCTCGCTTTGTACTTGCCCGTGAGAAACTTCTGCTTCGTCCACTCGTCGTGGATGTGCGTCCGGTCGGCGGTGTCCACAATCTCCTTCACCAGGTGCGGCGGGATGAAGATCACCCCTTCCCGGTCGCCCAGCACCACGTCGCCGGGCATCACCACCGCCTCCCCCACCTTGATGGGAATGTTGATCCCCACCACGTTGACCTCGGCCACCGCGGCCGGATGCGCCTTCTTGAAGTAGATCTGCGTGGGAAGTTCGTAGATCCCCTCCAGGTCGCGAATGGTTCCGTCCACTACTGCGCCGGTGCGCGTGAGCCCGGCGATGGCCGCCTGAAGATTATCCCCGCCGAAGTTGTGCCCCGCTGCCGCGCCCATCAGGTCGATAACCGGCACATCGTTCAACTGAAGCAGGTCGATCACCTTCTGGTTTTCCCCGCGCGGACGGCCCTCCGCCTTCGCGTCCGCGGCCAGCACCTCGGCCAGGTCGGCGCGCACCGGAAGGTATTGTGCCGTCACGGCGCGGCCCACCAGTTTCTTGCCCGGGTGCAGCACCTCGAAATCCCAGCCGGCGAACTGGTGTTTGTACCCCTTGCTTTGCAGAATGCCCCAGGCTTCTTCGAGCGAAAGTCCTTTCACTCGCTCCAGCATCTTGTCATCCACCTTCGGGCGTCCGTCGGGAAAACGGTCAAAGGGATTCTTTGCCGTGTAATGAATCATCTGCTCACGAGTGAGCCGGAAAACCTGCGCGGGCGCGGCAAGGCTGCCACACACCATCAGTGCAAGCAGGAAACGCATCATGTCACCTCCGTTAAGCCGTTGATCTTATCAAAAGACCATGCTCCGGCTCATGGTACGATTTCTTCTTCACTCATGCGCATCGAGCACATCACCCTCACCCACGTTCGTGTGCCGCTCCACGAACCCTTCCGCATCAGCAATGGCGAGGTCGCCGAAAAAGACGGCATTGTCGTCGCGGCCGTCAGCGACGGGCTTACCGGCTACGGCGAATCGTCGCCCATGGCCGGAAGTTTTTATTCCTCCGACACGCCGGAAAACTGCTGGCGGCAGTTGAATGAACATCTGGCCCCGGCGATTCTCCAACAGTCGTTCTCTTCACTCGATGAGGCCTGCGAATGGATCAACCTTCAGCCGGGAAGCAACTTCGCCAAGGTCGGACTCGAAACCGCAATGTGGGACCTCGAAGCCCAGCGCCGCGGCATTCCTCTGCACAAACTGCTCGGAGGCTCACGCGATGCTGTCGCCTCGGGGCTCGCCGTCGGCTTGTACGATACCGTTCCCCAACTGCTGCACGCCATTCAACGCTACGTTCCCGACGGCTACCGGCGGGTGAAGATCAAGATCGCGCCGGGTCACGATGTGGATCTGGTCAGCGCCGTGCGCGCGGAGTTCGGCGGCATCGCGCTGATGACCGACGCCAATGCCTCCTACGGCATCGGGCATCTCGATGTCTTTCGCAAACTCGATGAGTTCGGGCTGCTCATGTACGAACAGCCTCTGGCCGGCCCGGCCCTCGAGGATTGCGCGAAGTTGCAGCGCGCCGTCCGCACGCCGGTGTGTCTCGACGAAAGCCTCGAGACCATAGCCGACGTCGAGCGCGCGGCCGCGCTCGGCGCTTTCCGCATCGCGAATATCAAGATTCAGCGGGTGGGCGGATTCCGCAATGCGCTGCGGGTGTACGAATTGTGCCGCAAACTGGGGCTCTCCATCTGGGTCGGGACCATGCCGGAACTGGGCGTCGGCTGCGCCCAGGGAGCCGCGCTGGCCTCCCTCGAAGGATGCGATTACCCCACCGACGTGGAAGCCAGCGCGCGGTGGTTCCGCGACGACATCATCGAACCGTGGATCGAGGTCAGGGACGGGATGATCGCCATGCCGTCCGCCGCCGGACTCGGCTACCAGGTCGATGAAGCGAAACTCGCCCGCTATCAGGTGGCCGAGGCGGTCATCAGTTAGCTTACACACTTGCAAACGCTGTTCCAAAGCGCAAAGGGCACGTCCCGCGCCCCCAAAGTACGAGGAACACCGCGATGATTCGCGGCGCGGGCGGGCTCCGTTTTGCGCGTGTTCCTCAAAAGCTCGCACAGGGCCCGCCGGCCCACCACTACGGGAAGGAACTCGCGAGTCCACCGGCCGGCGAGGCTCCGTTGTGCGAGCGAGTTCCTTAGAAGCGCAAAGGGCACGTCCCGCGCCCCCAAAGTACGAGGAACACCGCGATGATTCGCGGCGCGGGCGGGCTCCGTTTTGCGCGTGTCCTCAAAACCAAAGCTCGAAAAAAGCGTGAGATAGGCCTATAATCAGGCCAGGTGGATGATGTCCTCAAGCGGCCTGCCTGCTCTCCCGGCGACATTCCTCAATGTCCCCTGGAATCATGGACGTGCGGCCGAAGCGCTCATGGCGCCGTGCCGCACCGCGAGTGCTCGGAAAGGAATTTCTCATCATGCCCTCTCATGTTCATACCTACGGGGTCCTCAGCGAAAGCGATGACCCCCTCGTAGATCTTGCCCTCGATCTTCAATGGGCGTGGAACCACTCCTCGGACGAAATCTGGGGCCTCATCGATCCCCAGCTTTGGGCTACCACCCATAACCCCTGGTTTGTGCTGCAAACCGAGTCGCGCACCCGCTTGGAGGCGATCGCGGCCGACCCTGTCTTCCAGGAACACTTGCAGACCACGCTGCGGCGGCGGCGAAACATATACGAATCGCCCACCTGGTTTGCCACCACCTATCCGAACTCGCCGCTCACCTCCGTCGCCTACTTCTCCATGGAGTACGCCCTCAGCGAAGCCCTGCCCGTCTACTCCGGCGGCCTCGGCAACGTCGCCGGCGATCAACTCAAATCCGCCAGCGACCTCGGCGTCCCCGTGATTGCCATCGGGCTGTTGTACCAGCGCGGATACTTCCGCCAGGTCGTCGATTCCGAAGGCAATCAGCGCGCCCTCTATCCCTACAACGACCCGACGCAACTCCCCGTCAGCCCGGTGAGAAACGAATCAGGGGAATGGGTGCGGGTGACCGTGAGGTTCCCCTCGAGAATGCTCATTCTGCGCGCGTGGCAGGTGCGGGTCGGGCGCGTGAAGCTGTACCTGCTCGATAGCAATGATCCCACCAATACCCCGGCCACCCGCGGCATCACCAGTGAGTTGTATGGCGCGGGACTCGAACTGCGGCTCCAACAGGAGATCGCCCTCGGCATCGGCGGCTGGCGCCTGCTGCAAGCCATCGGATTGCAGCCGGAAGTCTGTCACCTCAATGAAGGGCATGCCGCCTTCGCCGTGCTCCAAAGAGCCGCGGCCTTCCGCGCCGCCACCGGCCAGCCGTTTGATGTCTCCCTCGCCGCCACGCGCGTGGGCAACCTGTTTACCACCCACACCCCTGTCCCGGCGGGCTTCGACAGCTTCCCCCCCGACTTGATGCGCTACTACTTCTCCCAATACGCGGAAGAGCGGTTGGGGATTCCCTTCGAGGAGTTGCTGCGCCTGGGGCAGAACGGCAGCCCGGATTTCAACATGGCGCACCTGGCAATCCGCGGCAGCGGTGCCGTCAACGGGGTCAGCCGCCTCCACGGTGCGGTCAGCCGGGCTCTGTTCCAGCCTCTGTTCCCCCGCTGGCCCAAGGAAGAGGTCCCCATCCAATACGTGACAAACGGCGTCCACGTGCCCACCTGGGACTCGCAGGGCGCAGATGAACTGTGGACCACCATCTGCGGCCGCGGCCGTTGGCGAGGTAAGCTCGAAAACCTCACCGAAAACTTCTGCGCCACCACCGACGAGCAGATCTGGCGCATGCGTGGCACTGCGCGCGCCGACCTGGTTCGCGAGGTCCGCCGCCGGCACACGCCCGAGTTGGGGACGAGTGCCCTCCAGCCTCATTCCCTTCTCGACCCCAATGTTCTCACCCTCGGCTTTGCGCGCCGCTTCGCCACCTACAAGCGGCCTACCTTGCTGCTCCACGACCCCGAGCGCCTGGCGCGCATTCTGTCCAACTCCAACCGCCCCGTGCAGCTTGTGGTGGCCGGCAAAGCGCATCCAAGCGACAGTACCGGCCAGGCGCTGCTGCGCGACTGGATCCATTTCGTCGCCCGCCCCGATGTCCGCGGGCGTGCCGTCTTCCTCGAGGACTACGACCTCGACTTGGCCCAGCACCTCGTGCAGGGCGTGGATGTCTGGATCAATACCCCGCGTCGTCCCTGGGAGGCCTGCGGCACCAGCGGCATGAAGATCCTCGTCAATGGTGGATTGAATCTGTCGGAACTCGACGGCTGGTGGGCCGAAGCCTACACTCCCGAGGTCGGGTGGGCGCTCGGAGACGGCAAGGAGCACGGCGATGATCCCGCCTGGGACGCGGCCGAAGCCGCGCGCCTCTACGAGATCCTGGAACAGGAAGTGGTTCCCTTGTTTTATGAGCGCGATTGGAACGGCATACCCTCCGGCTGGATTGCCAAAATCCGACAGAGCATGGCGCGGCTCACGCCGCGGTTCTCCTCCAATCGCAGCGTTCGCGAGTATACGGAAACCTACTATCTCGAGGCCGCCGAAGCCTACCGCAAGCGCTCGGCCGAAAACGGCGCGCTCGGACAGGAAATTGTCAACTGGCGCAAGAACCTCGATCTGTATTGGGAGGAGATCCGGCTGGCCAAGATGGAGGTGGAATTTACGGATTCCTCCCACCGCTTCCGCCTCCACATCTACATTCCGGAGATTCCCGCCGGTTCCGTGCGAGTGGAACTCTACGCCGATCCGTACAAGCCGGGCGATGAGCCCTTCCGCCAGGTCATGGAGCCATGCCACGAACTGCCCGGCGTGACCGGCGGCTTCTGCTTTGCGGCAGAGGTCCCCAACTCACGGCCCGTCGAGCACTACACAGCCCGGGTGATCGCCCATCACCCCGAGGCTTCGGTCCCCCTCGAGGCAACCCACATCGTCTGGCTCTCCCAGGGCTAGGGGCCTAACGCACGGCCACGATCGAGATCTCCTCGAGTTTGGGGTATTGGCCGTTTGCCGAGCGCTTCCGTTCCACAGGCGCCAGCGGGGAGATGGTGGTACGCGTGGGAGGCGCATCAGCCGGGAAGTACAGCCCGTAGACGCCGTTCATTTTCGTGAACTCCTCGAGATTGTCGAGGTAGACGTTGCTGGCCACGACGTGCGAGAAATCGAGCCCGGCCTCCTCCAGGCCGTCGAGAAGGTTCCGCATCGTCTGGCGTACCTGGTCTTCTACATTGTCCGCGTAAATGCCGCCGTGCGGGCCCGGAATGAAGCCGGATTTGGCCGAGCAGTAGAACGTGTCGCCGGCGAAGACGCAGGGGCTGGCGGTGGGGCTCGGCTTCATGTTCTTGGGGCGCACGGCGCGGCGCTCGGAGAGATCGCGCACCGCGACGCCGGTGAATTCGATGTTGGCGCCGTGAGGGAGGAAACTGACCTCGATGGTCGCCCGCGCCGGCGTGTTGCCGAACTCGAACCGCTTGGCGTATTCCTGATTCATCACGCGGGCCGGCATGTTCCTGGTGAGGTAGGGATTGACGAAGACGAGGTGGCGGAAGTCGAGGCCGGCCGTGTCGAGCACTTCCTTGATGCGGTCGAAGGCGAGGTTCACCTGCGCGGCGGGTGTGTCCGGGATCTTTCCTGTCACGACATCGCGGCCGAGAAACCCGCTGATGTAGATGCGCCCGCCGGCTTCCACAGCAGGAGAGAGGTTCATCGATTTGGGATAAGAAGCGGGGACGATCGGCTTCTTCATCCGAAGATCGCGGACGGCGACAGCGTTCATTTCCACCGGCGTATTGGTGGGGATGCGATACACGCCGAGCGTGGCGCGGGCAGGGGGATTCTTTGTGAAGTATTCGCCCCACACCTTGTTGAACACCTCGTAGTCGACGGAGGGGGTGAGATAGATCTGGAGGTAGACAAGATGCTCCATCGTTAGCCCGGCAGCGGTGACGATGGTCTTCACGTTCTCAAAGCACTGGCGTACGCTCTCTTCGGGCGTGGCGCCCATGCTTCCCGAGGCGTTCCGGGCCCCCTGGCCGGAGACGTAGAGGAAGTCCCCGGCGAGGATCCCCGGGCTGTAGGGACCGATAGGTTTGTAGCCGGGCGGGAAGATGACTTTCTTCTCGGCGGCGAGCGGCAGCGATAGGAGCAGCAGGAGGAGTGCGGCGTGTTTCATATGTCGAAATTATGCTACCAACCACCGAGGGCCCAATGGGCGCCGGCGGCGGCGCGGAGAACGCGCCGGGGTGGTGGCGTTCCATGCTAGATTGAAGAATTCATGAGCGAAATAGCCGGAGAACCGCTGAAGCAGACCCCGCTGAACGCCATCCACCGCGGCTTGGGAGCGAAGATGGTGGACTTCGGCGGATGGGATATGCCCGTGCAATATTCGGGCATCATCGATGAGCACAACACCGTGCGGAAAGCGGTGGGTATCTTCGATGTCAGCCACATGGGCGAAATCGAGATCCGCGGCCCGGAGGCATTTGCTCTCATCGACTACCTGACCCCGAACGCGGTGTCGAAGTTGAAGGACGGCCAGGCGCAGTATTCGGCCCTGCTCTACGACCATGGCGGATTCGTGGACGACATCCTGGTGCACAAAGTGGCGGACCAGCACTATTTCCTGTGCGTGAACGCCTCGAACCAGGAGAAGGACTACGCGCATATCTGCGAGCACAACAGGTTTCAGGCCGAAGTGGAGTTTGCAAGCGCGAGATACGCGTTGCTGGCGGTGCAGGGGCCGCACGCTCCGGCGACTGTGCGGAAGTTGACGGATGTGGACCTCGCACCGATCAGGTATTACCACTTCGTGGACGGAACGGTGAGCGGGGCGCCGGCGCGCATCGCCCGGACCGGCTACACCGGGGAACTCGGATTTGAATTGTACGTGGCCGGCGGCGATGCGCCGCGCGTCTGGAACGCGGTGCTCGAAGCGGGCGCGGAATTCGGCATCAAGCCCGCCGGATTGGGCGCGCGGAACACGCTGCGTCTCGAGGCGGCCATGGCGCTCTACGGCCACGAGATCACGGCGAGCATTACGCCGCTCGAAGCGGGGTTGGGGCGCATTGTGAAGTTCGAGAAAGGCCAGTTCCTGGGGCGGAAAGCCCTGCTGGAGCAGCATGAGCGGGGCGTACAGCGGCTGCTCACGGGTTTCGAGATGACCGGGCGCGGCATTGGCCGCGACGGCTATGAGATCATGATCGACGGCGTGCCTGCGGGATGGGTAACCAGCGGCGGACCCTCCCCGACACTCAGCAGGAACATCGGGATGTGTTATGTGCCGGTTGCTCAAGCGCAGCCCGGGCGGACCATCCAAATAATGATTCGTAATCAGCCGGTGGAAGCGGTCACGCGGCCGATGCCATTCTATAAGCGAGCCAATTAAACCATGTACCCGGAAAACTTCCATTACACAAAAGAGCATGAATGGGTGCGTGTCGATGGGGACACAGGCACCATGGGGATCACCGACCACGCCCAGAAGGAGTTGGGCGACATCGTGTATGTCGACCTGCCTAAGCCTGGAACGGCGGTGGAGCTAGGCAAGACCATTGGCTCAGTGGAATCGGTGAAGGCGGTCTCCGACATCTACTCGCCCGTGTCCGGCGAGGTGGTGGAGATTAATGAAGCTCTCGCCACGGCTCCGGAGAAGCTGAATGAAGATCCGCACGGCGAGGCGTGGCTGGTGAAGATCCGGCTCAGCGCTCCGGAAGAAATCAGCGGTCTTCTAAGCGCCGCGGACTATCAAAGTTACATAGGAGAGTAGGATCCCGACTTGCGTTACCTTCCGAAGTCCGACACCGAGCGCAGACAGATGCTCGATGCGCTTGGGCTAGATTCGCTCGAGCAGTTGTATTCGCACTTGCCGCAGGACGTGCTATTGAACCGTCCGCTCAACCTGCCGGCCGGCAGGTCCGAGTACGAGATTGTGGATTATTTTCGCGCCCGCGGCGATGAGAACGCGGCAGGGTATGCGAGCTTCCTCGGCGCGGGTGTGTATCATCACTACCGTCCGGTGATGGTGGACGTTGTCGTGTCGCGCGGTGAATTTCTCACTTCGTATACCCCGTATCAGGCCGAGATGGCGCAGGGGACGCTGACGACCATCTTCGAATTCCAGACGATGATCTGCCAGTTGACGGGGATGGACGTGGCGAACGCGTCGATGTACGACGGGTCGACGGCCGTACCCGAAGCGGCGATGATGGCGAGGCGCATCACCGGCCGTGACAAAGTGCTGGCGGCGAAGACAGTGCATCCGGAATACCGCATGGTGCTCGAGACGTACTCGCGATACGAGGGCGTGCCGGTGGCGGGAATCGGCTACGACTCCGAGTCGGGAACGCTGGACTTTGCGGATCTTGAGACGAAACTGGACGAGCAGACGGCGGCGGTGATTCTCCAGTCGCCGAATTTCTTCGGTTCCATCGAAGACTGGCGCAAGGCAGCCGCGCTCGCCCACAAGAAGGGCGCGCTGCTGGTGTACGTGTTCACGGAAGCGGTTTCGCTCGGTCTGCTGGAGCCTCCGCGAGATGCGGATATCGTGGTGGGGGAACTGCAAAGCTTTGCCCATCCGCCGAGCTATGGCGGGCCGTTTGCCGGGATCATGGCGACGAAGGAGAAATTCATCCGCCAGCTTCCGGGGAGGCTTGCGGGAGAGACGAAAGACTCGAACGGAAACCGCGCATTTTGTCTGACGCTATCGACGCGCGAGCAGCACATCCGGCGCGAGAAAGCCACTTCGAACATCTGCACCAACCAGGCGCTGATCGCGCTGATGGCGACGGTGTTCATGTCCGTCTATGGGAAGCAGGGGCTGCGGGAACTGGCCGAACAGAACCTGAGCAAGGCGCATTATCTCGCCGGCGGCCTAAACCGGCGGTTTTCCGCTCCGTTCTTCAATGAATTCGCGGTGAAGACGGACGGCAGGAGCCCGGACGAAGTGAACGCGGAACTGCTGAAGCAGAAAATCGTCGGCGGGCTGCCGCTGGGCCGGTTCTATCCGGAGTTGAGCGGCTGCCTGCTGCTGTGCGCCACGGAGATGAGCAAGCGCGAGCAGATGGACGCAGTAAAGAAAGCAATTGCCTGAACATGCCCGGAAAAGTAAGAAGCCACATCAATCAAAACGAGCCTCTGCTGTTTGAGAGGAGTTCGCCCGGCAAGAAGGGATACCAGTTGCCGGAGTTGGACGTGCCGGCGGTGGACGCGGCGGCGGCGCTGGGGGCGGCGAATACACGGGAGGAGATCGAGGACTTTCCCGAGGTGAGCGAGGTGGAAGTGATTCGCCACTTCTCGCGATTGTCCACGTGGAACTACGGCATCGATCTCGGTTTGTTTCCGCTGGGTTCCTGCACCATGAAGTACAACCCGCGCGTCAACGAACTGGTGGCGCGTACCGAGGGACTGGCGTGGGCGCATCCTTATCAACCCGCGGAAGTGGCGCAGGGCGCGATGGAGGTGATGGCGCAACTCGAGGGCGCGCTGGCGGAGATCACCGGGATGGACGCGGTGACGCTGGAGCCGGCGGCGGGCGCGCATGGGGAGTTGACGGGAGTGCTGATGATTCGGGCGCTGCTCGAATCGCGCGGCAATCCGCGGAAGAAGATCATCATTCCGGATTCGGCGCACGGGACGAATCCGGCGACGGCTGCCATTGCCGGGTATGGCGTGGCGAACCTGAAGTCGAACGACAAGGGCGTGATCGACCTCGAGGCGCTGTCGCGGTTGGTAAATGAAGACATCGCGGCGTTGATGGTCACCAATCCGAACACTCTCGGAGTGTTCGAGGATGAGATCGCGAAAGTGACCGCGTTGATGCACTCCCGGGGCGCCCTGGTTTACATGGACGGCGCCAACATGAACGCGCTGGTGGGCATTACGCGTCCTGGGGATTTCGGCATCGATGTGATGCACCTCAACTTGCACAAAACGTTTTCGACGCCGCACGGCGGCGGCGGTCCGGGAGCGGGCGCGGTGGCGGTGAAGAGCCATATGGAGCCGTTCCTGCCCACGCCGCGGCTGACGCGCGTGAACGGGATGTGGAACTGGAACTGGAACAGGCCGCAATCGATCGGGAAAGTGCGGGCATTCTACGGGAACTTCGGGGTGCTGGTGCGGGCGCTCGCTTACATAATGGCGCATGGCGGGCCGGGATTGCGGCAGGCGACGCTCGATGCGTTGTTAAACGCCAACTACATCCGCAAGGGACTGGAGCCGTACTACGACCTGCCGTACCAGAGTCCGAGCATGCACGAGTGCGTGTTCAGCGACGAGCGGCAGGCGAAGTTGGGCGTGCGCACGGCGGACATCGCCAAGCGGCTGATCGACTATGGGTTCCATCCCTACACGGTGGCGTTTCCGCTGATCGTGCGCGGGGCGCTGATGATCGAGCCCACTGAGACGGAGGGTAAGCAGGAACTCGACCTGTTCATCGAGGCGATGGCGAGCATTGCGAAGGAAGTGGAGAGCGATCCGCAATTCGTGTTGAAGGCTCCTTATGACACGCGCACTTCGCGCGTGGACGAAGTGACCGCGGCGCGCAAGCCGATTCTTCGCTGGAAGCCCGAGGCTGCCGGAAACCAAGCGGCGGATTGAAGCCGTGCGCGACACGCTGGCAGTGGTTTTGTTCGTCCTGCTGCTGCGTGTGCCGTTTCTGAACCAGGCGATTCAAGGCGACGACGTCAACTATCTGAACGCCGCGCAGTACGCGCAGATCAATCCGCTGCATCCGCAGCACGTGTGGTTTGTCTTCCAGGGCGCGAAGGTGACGATGCAAGGGCATCCTCATCCGCCGCTCAACGCCTGGGTCCTGGCCGCGCTGCTGGCGCTGACGAAGGATATCCGCGAAGTTCCGTATCACGCGGCGTACATCCTGTTTTCACTGATTGCGGCGCTGGCGGCGCTGTCGCTGGCGCGGAGGTTCACCACGCGGCCGCTCGTGGCGGCGCTGCTGTTTCTCGCGACGCCGGCGTTTGTGGTGAACGGGAACTCTCTCGAGAGCGATCTGCCGTTCCTGGCGCTCTGGCTGGCGGTGATTGCGCTGTTCGTGAAGGCTGTGGAGGAGGGGTCCGGCAAGTGGCTGGCCGCTTCGGTGGCGGTGATGCCGTTCGCCGCGATGTCGGCGTTCCAATCGGTGCTGCTGACTCCGCTGCTCGCACTGTACGTGTGGCAGCGGCGCAGGGAGTGGCGTGCGGCGTGGGCGGCGGTGCTGGTGGTTCCGCTGGTGCTGGTAAGTTGGGAGCTATTCGAGAAGGCGACTTCGGATGCGCTGCCGGCGCAGGTGCTGGCCGGGTATTTCACGAAGTACGGGTTGCAGACTCTGGCCAACAAGGCGCGCAATGCGGCGGCGTTGACGGTGCATCTGGGGTGGGTAGTGTTTCCGGTGCTGGCGCTGGGGCCGGCGGGCTTTCCGGCAGCGGCGTTGGCGGGTGGCGTGGCGTTGGGGTGGGGCGCGATGATGGCCGTGCCTCTGGCGGCGGGGCTCGCGGTGATCGTGATGTGCGCGCGCCATTGGCGGGACTGGCTGGCGCAATGGGTGCTGCTGTTTTTTGCGGCGTCGCTGGTGCTGTTTTTCGCCGGGTCGGCGCGGTATCTGCTGCCGCTCGCCTTGCCCGTGGCCTTGCTGGCCGTACGGCGGTTTTCGGAGCGGCCGTTGTGGCTGTGGTTGAGTATTGGAGCGCAACTGGCGGTTGGGCTGGGGCTAGCGGTGGTGAATTACGACCATTGGGACGGCTACCGGCAGGTGGTGCGCCGTTACGAGAAAGATTGGGAGAACAAGCGGGTGTGGGTGAACGGGGAGTTAGGGCTGCGGTTTTACGCCGAATCGGCGGGCGCCATTCCGCTCGAGCGGGGGCAGGCGCTGCGGCCCGGGGACGTGGTGCTGAGCAGCCGGCTGACAGCGATTCCGTTCACGACGGGCGGCGGGGCGCTGGTTCCCATTGCGGAGGTTCCGGTGACGTCGCGGCTGCCGCTGCGGCTCATCGGAATTGATGCGCGGTCGGGGTATAGCGCGGCGGCGATGGGATTACGGGCATTCGATGTGAGCCGGCGCCCCATCGATGTGGTCCGTGTGGAGACCGTGGTGGAGCGAAAGCCGGAGTTGAGTTTTCTGCCCATGAACGCCCCGCAAGCCGAACAACAGATCGTCAGCGGCGTGAATCAGCTCGAGCAGGGGAGCTATCGCTGGATGGGGAAGCGCGCGTTGCTGCTGTTGGAGCGCCCTTCGACAGCGCTGCCGCTGGAGGTGGAGTTATATGTGCCGGATCAGGCTGTAGGCCGCACGGTGACGGTGGCTGTGGACGGGGTGACGCTGGCGTCGCGGACGTTCTCCGCCACCGGGAAGCAGAAGATGGAGACGCCTCCGGTGAAGGGGAATGGGGAGACGGCGACGGTGGCGATTGAAGTGGACCGGGCGCTGCAGATTCCCGGCGATCAGCGCGAATTGGGGGTGATTTTGACGGCGGTTGGATTCCGGCAGCCATGATCGAACGGGTGCGGGAGATTCTCAATCGGGACCGGCCGTGGGCGGTGTACGCTTTGGGGGATCTGGCCCCGGCCCGCCGGGAGCACTGCCGGTGGCATCTGAGCCCAAAACAGGATGGGCTGGTTTTGTTTTATCAGGAGTTTGGAACGCCGGTGTTGTTTGCGATGGGGAATGTGGAGGAGGCGTTGGCGGGCGCTCCGCGGGCGGAGAAGGTGTACCTCCAAATCCGGCCGGAGGCGGCGGCGGTGGTGGAACGGTTCTACCGGATCGAGCGGCGCAAGCGGGTGGCGCGGATGCGGCTGGAGTCATTCCATGGGCGCGATTCGGGCGGCGTCGAGCGGCTGGGCGTGGAAGACGTTGACGAGTTGCGCGCTTTGTATGCGGATGGAGAAGCGGATGGGGAGTCGCCGGATTTCTTCTTCGACACGATGGTAGAGGAAGGCACGTTTTTCGGAGCGCGGCGCGAGGGGCGGTTGGTGGCCGCGGCGGGAACGCACCTCACTTCAGTGGAGGAAAGCGTCGCGGCGGTGGGGAACGTGTACACGCACCGGGATTGGCGCAGGCGCGGGTTGGCTCGAGTGACGACGGGAGCGGTTGTGGAAGATCTGTTGCGGCGCGGTATCCGCACTATCGCGCTGAACGTGTACGCAAGCAATGCGGCGGCGATGCGGGTGTACGGGAAGCTTGGCTTTGTCCCGCATTGCGAGTATTACGAAGGCCTGGCTGTGCGAATTTAGGGCAGCGGCAGGCCGAGGATGCAGCGGAGCGTATCGCGGGCGATGAGCAGTTCCTCGTTGGTCGGGATGACCCACACCGGCGTGCGGGAGTTCTCCGTGCTGATTTGCGTCTCGATGCCGATGGCATTGGCGTTTCGCTCGGGATCGATTTCGACTCCCAAGCCCTTGAGACCGTCGCAGATCATCTGCCGGACGGGCGGGGAGTTTTCGCCGATGCCGCCGCCGAAGAGGATGGCGTCGCAGCCGTTGAGCGCAGCCATATACGAGCCGATGTATTTGCGGGCGCGATAGCAGAACATGTCGATGGCGAGTTTGGCGCGGCCGCTGCCCTTGGCCATCTCCTCGAGGAGGATGCGCATGTCGCTGGAGATTCCGGAAACGCCGTAGAGGCCGCTCATGCGATTGAGGAGGGATTCAAGGCCCTGCGCGTCCACTTCTTCGTGCGCGAGGACGTAGAACACGGCCATGGGATCGACGTCTCCGCAGCGAGTTCCCATGAGGAGCCCCTCGAGAGGGGTGAATCCCATGGAGGTGTCGATGGAGCGCCCCTGATCGACGGCGCAGAGGGAACAGCCGTTGCCGAGATGGCAGGTGATGAGCTTGTAGGCTTCGCGGGTCTGGCCGTGGATGCGGGCATAGCGGTAGGAAATGTAGCGGTGGGAGGTGCCGTGGAAGCCGTAGCGGCGGATCTTGTAGCGTTCGTAGTAGAGATAGGGCAGGCCGTAGAGATAGGCATGCGGCGGCATACTCTGGTGGAATGAGGTATCGAACACAGCCACATGTTTGGCATGGGGCAGCAGCGCCTTGGCGGCGTAGTAGCCCTTGAGGTTGTGGGGATTGTGCAGCGGCGCCAAGTCAACAGTTTCCTCGATATCATCCACCACCTCTTCGGTCATGATGGTGGAAGTTTGGAAACGTTCGCCGCCATGAACCACGCGGTGGCCGATGCCTTCGATGTCTTCGGGTCCGCGAAGTTCTTCGGGGAGGTAAGAAAGATAGGCGTCGACGATGGCTTGAACGGCATCCGCGGCCTTGTAGATGGGCTTGGAGATCTTGATGCGCTTTTTGCCGGGAGTCTTGCCGGGGGCCTGCACATTCACGACGGAATAAGGCGTGCCCATGCGATCCACCGTCACCTTGGCAAGCAGGCGGTCATTGTTGTGGGCAATGAGTTCAGGATCGGTATCAATGAGCTGGCTTTTGGCCGTAGAACTGCCGAAGTTCAGGACGAGTATTTTCATGAGACGGTTCAGGCGGCGACGACACGCCCGGAGCGCAGGGCTTTGTTGGCAAGGTGCGCGGCGGCAGCGGAACTGACGCCGCCTTCGACGGGCGCGGCGGGCTGCTTGCGGGAGCGGATGGATTCCACCCAGTTGGTAAGGTGGAGCAATTCGCCGTTGGGATTATCGTAGAAGTCGGCTCCGCGGGGGCCATCGCCGAGGATCCACTCCTCGTAGGGAAACTTTTTGGTACGGAGTTCCGGATAGAGTTCGTAGCGGCCGCGATCGAGATAGAGCGTACCGTCGGCGCCCATGAGTTCGATCATGGCGGCGTTGCGGGCGTTGCTGAAGGTGCCTTCGAAATAGACCTGGACTTCGGAATCGGGGTAGCGGAGCAGCGTCTGGACGGTGTCCGGCGTTTCCCAGATGCCCTTGGTGGAGAACCAATCGCCGATACTGGTGGCCGTGCCCGGATGATCGAGGCCGAGGATCCAGTGGACGATGTCGATCTGGTGGACCATGAGGTCGGTGAAGAGACCGCCGCCGAAATCCCAGAACCAGCGCCACTGGCGGAAGCGGTAGGGGTCGAAGGGCTGCCGGCGGGCATCTCCCAGCCAGGCTTTCCAATCGACGCCGGCGGGATCGATCTGGTAGGTCTGGGCCCCGCGCGGCGAATTACGGTTCCAAGTGATGTGGGCTTTGTGGACTTTGCCGATCTTGCCGGCGAGCACCAGTTCCTTACCTTTGATCATGTGCGGCATGCTGCGCTGCTGGGTGCCGACCTGCACGATGCGACGCGCGCGGTGAACGGCTTCGATAACGGGCACGCCCTGGGAAAGATCGTGCGTGAGAGGCTTCTCGACATAGACGTCTTTGCCGGCATTCACGGCGGCGATGGTGAGGGGGACGTGCTGGTGGTCGGGGGCTCCGATGAGCACGGCGTCGACATCCTGCCGTGAGAGAACGTCGCGATAGTCGGGGGTGGCGAAGGCGCCGGGTCCGGCGATCTGTTTGGCCTTGGCGAGGTTGTCCTTCCAGACGTCGCACACGGCGGCGATGCGCGTGTTGCGGATACGCTCGAAGTTGCGCATCAGCACCTGGGCGCGGCCTCCCGTTCCGATGCAACCGATGGAGATGGTGTCATTAGCGCCGAGGATCCGCTGGGCGGAGAGTGCGGAAACAAGCGCGGAAGTGGTGAACTGCCGGCGGTTCGAGGTCATTACACACCTGTCATTAACAGGATACGCTGTTGGCGGGAATGCTAGGCGGCGGCCTGGCGCGGGACTGCGGTGAGGATGGAGACTGAGAAAATGACGAGGCTCACCCAGAGGAGGTCAGTGATGAGAAGGTGGGTGAGCTGGGTCCACAGGGGGGTGAGCAGGAGGATGTTCATTGCTCCCAGCACGAATTGGATGAGCACGAAGAGGGCGGCGGCGTAGCCCCAGCGTTCAGCGGCGGCGCTTCTTACGCGGGCCAGAGAATGAGAGATGAGCCAGAGGAGATAGGCTCCCGCGAGCACGGCGAGCACGGGATGAACCACGCGAAGCTGCACCAGGATGGGAGCGCTGCGGGAAAACTCGTGTTGAACGCCGGCGGAAACGGAAGGGGCAGGGAAGAGGGTATCGCCGAGCGCCGCCACGCCGCCAGCCGCGCTGAGGGCGATGACCAGCACGATGCCGGCGAGGATGAGCCGTTTGAGAGGCCCCTGGTTCCACTGGCGTGGTTGCTCACGGGTGGACCACCAGGCGGTGAGGGTCAGGGAGCCGAGCAGGAGGAGGGTATTAATGAGGTGCAGGCCAAGCACGGCGGCGCGCCAAGGGGAACGGTTTCCGGCGACGAGTCCGAGGAGGACGAGCAGGGCGCCGACGAGCGTCTCATTGAGCATGAAGATAAGGGAAAAGAAGGCCGCGCGGCGCGCGGAGGCACGCTGGAGGAAGCAGCGCCGCGCCCAGAAATAGAGGGCGATGACACTGAGCAGAGCAATGCCGCTGGTGGCGCGGTGGGTGAACTCGATGGCCATGTGAGCCTGGGGGAAGACGGGGAGGACTTCACCGTTGCAGAGAGGCCAATGCTGGCCGCATCCGGCGCCGGAACCGGTGGCGCGAACGAGGGAGCCCCAGAGGATGACGAAGATGTTGTAGACGAGGGTGGACCAGGCGAAGAGAGAGAAGCGTTTGGAGAGAGAAGGAGCGGGTGTGGAGGGGGTAGCGATCACGGTGTAACTTTCATGCTAGCAGGGGGGCAGCACCCGCGTTACCATAGCGGACATGATGGTGGACGTGGAAGGTGTGCGTCTGCACCTGGCGCATCCGGATGAACTGCCGGTGCAGTGGGTGGGACAGGAAGAGGTGATGCGCCAACTGCTGGCCGCCTGGCTGGTGGTGGACGAACGGGATTTGCCGATGAACCCGAGGCTGGTGGGCAAGCCGGGGGTGGGGAAGACGACGCTGGCCTATGCGGCGGCGCAGCGGCTGGGGCGGGATGTGTACATTCTGCAAGCGACGGTGGACACGCGGCCGGAGGATCTGATCATTACTCCGGTGATTGAAGAGGCGGGCAAGCTGCGGTATGTGGCTTCGCCGCTAGTGTCGGCAATGCTGCGCGGAGGGATTGCGATTCTGGACGAGGGGAATCGCATGTCGGAGAAGTCGTGGGCGAGCCTTGCGCCGCTGCTCGACAACCGGCGGTATGTGGAGTCGATTGTGGCGGGAGTGAAGATCAAGGCGCATGCGGATTTCCGCATGGTGGCGACGATGAATGACGACGCCTCGACGTTTGATCTGCCGGAGTATATTCATTCGCGTTTGCAGCCGCAGATTCTCATTGATTTTCCGGAGCGAAACGAAGAGATGGCGATCCTGCGGGAGAACCTGCCGTTTGGGGAAGAACGGATTCTCGAATACGTGACGGACTTCCTGCAAAACGCGCATGCGGCCGATGAGCGGTACACGGTGCGGGACGGGATCAACATGGCGCGGTTCGCGATGAAGCTGCAAATGCTGGCCAAGGACGAGATCAGCTACCGGCAGGCGCTGCACACATCGCTGCTCGAGACACTGGGGGAAGAGGCGCTGCGGTATGCCCCCCGGCCTTGACTTTTTTGATCCGAACAACCTGACGCGGGGAAATTTCACCTATTTCCCGGTGGTTCCGGGGCGGTTGGAGTTTGCGCTGCGGGTACGGGAGGCGATTCTGGCAGCGCAGCCGCGCGTGGTGGCGATTGAACTGCCGGGGTGTTTCGAGTCTTCGCTGCGGCAGGCGCTGCGGCGGCTGCCGGAATTGTCGGTGTTGTTGTGCGCGCCGCGCGGGGAAGAGGATTACGGGGAAGCGGGATACTTTCCGGTGGAGCCTGCCGATCCTTTTGTGGAAGCGGCACGGACGGCGATGGAGGTGGGCGCGCGGTTCCTGCTGCTGGAGCCGGATTCGAACGAGCGGCCGCATGTGGCGGGGCGTTATCCGGACCCCTATGCAATCGAGCACCTCGGGTTGGAGAAGTACGTGGAGAGCTACCGGCTGTTTCCGCAGCCGCGTTCGGAGGGCATGGAGCAGCACGCCTCGGCGATGGCGTGGAAGCTGCAAGGGGCGGATCCGGAGGTGGCGACGCTGGTGGTGCTGTCGTTGAATCTGCTGGATCCGGTGCTGGATGCGATGGAGACGCCGCAGCCCGCGCCCGCGCCTCCGGAGGCTCCACTTGGGGTGAAGCTGCTGAATCCGCATCCGGATTGCCTGGCTGAGATTACTATGGAGACTCCATGGCTGCAGGAGCGGTATCTGCGGTGGCGGGAATACGCGCAGGGCAGGTTTCTCGATCGGCCGCGGCTGCAGTATGAGTTGCTGAAGGAGGCGGAGCAAGCCTATGAAGCGATGACGGGCGATAAGTTATCGCACTGGCAGCGCAGAATGCTGGCGCGGTACACGCGGAACCTGGCGAGCATTTCAGGGGAACTCATTTGCGGGCTGTACGATTTGACCGTGGCGGCGCGGTCTATTGTGGATGACAACTATGCGTGGGAGGTTTGGCAGACGGCGAACCGCTACGGGGCGCAGCGGGACCAGACGGATGCGCCGACGGTCCGGTTATCGGCGGACGAAGTATTTCTGGAGACCAAGCGCATCCGGATCCGGCGGCGGCTGCCGCGCCCGAAGCACTTGACGCGGCCGGCGAATCTGAAGCCGAGAAAACGCGAGAAGCAGCCGGGCGAATGGGCGAGGGAACTGGATGGAAATGCGATCTGCTCGTATCCGCCGGAAGATCTCGTGATTGAGGACTACGGGCGGTTTCTGAAGCAGAAGGCGAAGAGCCTGCTTTCGGAGGAGCGCACGCGCGTGGAGCCGTTCTCGACGTCGCTGCATGACGGGATCGACATTCGCGAGACGATTCGCAACTGGCATCGGGGCAAGATTTTTGTGCGGCAGATGCAGCGCCTGGCGGGGGATGTGGGGGCGGTCTGCATCATCTTCGATGAGGATCCGCACGACCGTTACCGGTATCTGACGACCTGGCTGGGGGAGAACCAGAATGAATCCGACATGGCGTTCTATTCGACGCATCCGTTCGAGCACATGGTGGGGCCTGGGGTGGGGCGGGCAGAATACGGAGGCCTGTTGATGACGCTGCCGCCGCGACGGATGTTCGACGTGTGGCATGATCCGGACTATCAATTCGCGGAGACGAAGGCGGAGCGGCTGTTGATGGCGGCGCTGGATTATTCGGTGGAGCGGCACGTGGTGTATGCAGCGGCGCGGCCGCCGAGAAGCGTGTTTCGCTCGATTGCAAATCACCTGGGGCGGAAGATTTTGTATGTTCCGCTGGGGCAGCTATCGCCGGCGAAGCTGAAGAAGATTCGGGTGGTGCATGTGCTGGACGGCTATCAGCGGCGGGAGACGGCGAAGGATTATATCTGGTAGGGGCTTCAATCAGAGGCGAGATGGACCGTGGCGGCGAGACGTTTGGGGGCAATGAGACGATAGCTGCCGCGGGCGAGTTCGGCCACTTCGTCCCAATCCACTTGGCCCACATCGAGGCGGAGGGCAATCCAGCCTCGGGAGCCCACGTAGGCCGGCAGGTAGAAGCGTTCGGGACTCGCCGCCACCAGGGCGGTGTTGTCTCCCTTCATGACTTTGCAGCAGAGGGAAACGATGCCGTCGCCGTGATGGTTATTGAGGAACCAGGCGAAGGTCTTCTTGCGGACGAGGAATGCGGCATGCAGGCCGGCGAGGGTACGGGTGGCCTCGGGGAGGGCGAGACAGATCCGGCTCACGCGGGTGAGGCGGGGGTCTTCGCGTTGGGGCTGGGGCATCTTTCGGTTGACAAGACTAACACGAAATGCGTGAGCGGACCAGCGGCCGGGAGCAACGCTGGAGGCGGGGCGTGAAATGGGTTTCAATGGGTTAACGATGATGGTTAACGATGATTGACAGGATTGGGTTGTGGGTGTAAACTCGGCAAAAAGTAAGAATTCTGGTCTGTAATCAAACTTAAATTGACGTTTGTCTTGGACTCTGTAAGTCCTTTAGCGGCGAGCTGATGGTTACTTGAAAGGAGTTCAATTATGCTGCGGATTTTCCGCCAGGCCTGTCTGTTCTCTGTTGCCGCCGTCCTGCTGCTCTTTCCAGCGGCGGTGAGCGGGCAGTATACAAACGCGAGTCTTGCCGGCACGGTTTCTGATCCCTCCGGGGCTCCCGTAGCGGACGCGGCGGTGACGGTACAAAGCCTCGATACGGGTTTGTCGCGAACGACATCGACGAACACGGAAGGGGCTTTCAGTGTTCCGGCGTTGCCAGTGGGAAAGTATCGGATGACGGTGGAGAAGTCCGGGTTTTCGAAGTACATTCAAAGCGGAATCACGCTTGTCTTAAACCAGGCGGCAAACATCCCGGTACAGTTGAAAATCGGGGACGTCACGCAGCAAGTGACGGTGTCCGCGGACGCGGAACTGATCAACACGCAGTCGGGAACGGTAGGCCAGTTGATTGACCAGCGCAGGATCGTGGAACTTCCGCTGGACGGGCGCCAACCGGCCGCGCTGCTGTTCCTGGCTGCCGGGACGGTGAACGAAACCGGAAAGTATTGCCTGGTGAACTGCCAGGGCGGTGTGTATCCGGGCGAGCAGGATGGCAACGTGAACGGCGGCGGTCCGCGGTCGGTGAATTTCCAGATGGACGGCGCCGGACACAACGACACCTATGTGAATACGAATCTGCCGTTCCCCAATCCCGATGCCGTGCAGGAGTTCAACGTGCAGACGGACAACCTGTCGGCTCAGTATGGAATCGGAGCGGGGGCAGTGGTCAACATCGTTACCAAGAGCGGCACGAACGATGTCCACGGGGACCTTTTCGAATTTGTTCGCAACGGAGATTTGAACGCGCGGAATTTCTTCGCTCCGCGCCAGGACACCTTGAAGCGCAACCAGTACGGCGGCTCCGTGGGCGGGCCGGTTATCAAAGACAAACTGTTCTATTTCGGCACCTATCAGGGAACGCGAATCCGGCAGGCTTCGGCCGGGAGCGTCACGTTCGTGCCGACGGGTGCGGAGCGTGCAGGGGATTTTTCCGCATCAAGCTTTGCTTTGAAGGATCCCCTCACCGGGGCGCCCATAGCCGGCAACCGGATTCCGGCAAACCAGATCAGCCCTGTCTCGCAGTTTTTTCTCAAGTCGATTCCCGTGGCGCCGGCGCAAGACCACCTGTTAACGTACACCGGTCCCAGCCTTTTCCAGAACGACGATCAGTTTCTCATCAAGCTGAACTGGATTGCGGGCAAGAATCAATTGAGCGGCAGCTATTTCTGGACGCGCTTTGATGAGCCGCCGGACATCAGCATCGCCAAGACGAATCTGATTGCCGCGGACAAGAGCGGCAACTATGTCAAAATCCGTAATCTTGCACTCAACGACACCTACACACTCTCGCCGACGCTGATTTTCAATACCTGGTTCGGCTGGGACGCGCAGACGGGCGGATCGCGTTCCGGGGCTCCGTTCGGCTTTCCAGATGCTGGAATCCAGATCGCCGCTCCGGCGCCGCCGGAACTGGTTCTGACGGTTTCGGGGTTTTTCGGCATCTCAACGAATCACCTGGGGGACTTCAGCCGGGGAGATTATACGTTTCGCGAGGACGTGACGAAACAGATGGGACGGCACGAATTGCACATCGGCGGGGAGGCGGTGCGGGTTTCGAACAATCTGGTCAACACCTACACCATGTCGGGCCAGTTCACATTCGGCAACCAGCTTTCGGGCAGCAACCTTTCCGACTTCATCATGGGCGCGCCTTCGCGTTTCCTGCAAGGAGGAGGTGAATTCAAACGTATCGCGGGCACGTTATACGGCCTTTACGTTCAGGACAGTATTCGTGTCACGCAGAAACTGAAGCTGGAGGCGGGGCTGCGATGGGATCCTTATTTTCCGTTCACCGAGCTTGATGGGAAAGTGGTTTGCTATGTTCCCGGGGCCAAGTCGCAGCGCTTTCCGAATGCGCCCGTAGGGCTAATCTTCGGCGGTCCGAATGCCGATCCTGGGTGTCCCTCGCAGACGGGTTCGGTGACAAACGCGGGCAACATTGCTCCGCGTTTAGGCTTCGCCTACCGGCTGGGATCGAGCGGGAAGACCGTCTTGAGAGGGGGCGCGGGCTTCTTCTACACGCCGTTTGGGAACCATGACTCGAACGGACTGGTGGACACGGCTCCGTTTGGGCCGCGCTTCGACTACACGGGAAAACTCCAGTTCGCGAATCCGTGGGCGGCGATCGGGATTCCGAATCCGTTCGGCGCAATATGGCCCCACGCTGCCGAAGCAGGACGCGGTTTTCTCACTGCCCGTGTCGGTTTACGGGTACATTCAACGGGACTGGCGGGAGCCGCAACTGGCGACATGGAACCTGACGTTTGAAAGGCAACTGGGGGCATCGTGGGTGGCGAGAATCGCCTATGCGGGCAACAAAGGGACCTATCTGGCAAGCGGAGCTCTGGGCTTCCGGGAGAGCAATCCGGCGGTTTACATCCCCGGGGCCTCCACGACAGGGAACACGCAATCCCGCCGGATCAATCCGAATTTCGGGCCAGTGGGTCTGTTTTCCTCGGACAACAACTCGCACTATCATTCGGTCCGGTTCAATATCGAGAAGCGGTATGCCCATGGGTTGACGATTTTGGGAAACTACACTTTCTCGAAGATGATGGACGACTTCGGGAATTCCGGGACGACGAACCCTTTCAACCGCCGCTTCGACTATGGCCGGTCCAACGACGACGTGCCGCACGTTTTCCACTTTTCCGGCGTGTGGCAGATCCCCAATATGCCGCTTCACGGGCTGGCGGGAAGGCTCATCAATGGCTGGTCCCTGAGCGGAGTCAATACCTGGAGTTCGGGCTTTCCGATTTCGATCACCAGCGGCAAGGACAACTCGTTGAGCGGTGTGGGGGCGGACCGCGCGGATTATGTGGGCGGGGCTCCGGGACTTGACACCGGCCGATCGCACGCCGACCTCATTCAGCAGTATTTCAACGTATCGGCGTTCACGTTCAATGCGCCCGGCACATTCGGAAACTCGGGCAAGAACATTCTGCGCTCTCCCCGGAGTTTCAACACGGACATGGGCGTCCTCAAGGACTTCCGGGCGAACGAGCGGATGGCCTTCCAATTCCGCACGGAGTTTTTCAACGTATTCAACAATGTGAACTTCAGTGCTCCATCGACGAACCTCGCATCCGCCTCGGTGGGCAAAATCACCTCCGCGGCCAACCCGCGAATCCTGCAACTGGCTCTCAAGTTCCGGTTCTGAGCGCTGGCCTTGCGGCATCGCGCGTGAGCGCGCGGCCGCACGCGATGATCCCAGGCGACATTGACAATGGCGCGAGGAGAGAGAGCCGGACGTGATACAGTTTCAGCAAGGAGAACTCCATGGCTCAATTCACTAGACGCAGTTTTCTGAAGACCGGCGTTGCCGCTACGGTACTGCCGGGAGCCGGTGCGTTTGCCGCGAAAACGCGGGCAGCGACGGACTGGGTGACACTGGGAAAATCGAATGTCAAGGTAACGCGCCTTGCGTTTGGAACCGGCACGCACGGCGGCCGGGTGCAGAGGGAGTTGGGCCAGGAAGCATTCACGAAACTGGTGCGGCACGCCTATGACCGCGGCATCCGGTTCTTTGAAACGGCGGAAAGCTACCGCGGGATGCCGGAGATGCTGGCCACGGCATTGAAGGGAATTCCGCGCGACAGCTATAAGCTGATGACGAAGTACAGCACGCCGGCTTCCGGCGATCCGGCTCCGAAGATCGACCTTTTCCGCAAGCAGTTGAACACGGAGTATATCGACATCCTGCTGCTGCACTGTTTGCGGCCGCCCACGTGGAAGGAAGACTATCGGAGCCTCGAAGATGGATTCTCCGAGGCGAAGGAGAAGAAAGTGATCCTTGCGCATGGGGCATCGGTGCACGGGCTTCCGGCTTTGCGGACGCTGCCGGGCAACCAGTGGCTGGATGTGACGCTGATGCGCGTGAACCACAACGGGACGCGGATGGACACCAACAGCACTCGCGACATGCCGGAGGCGGGCGATGTGCCGGAGGTGGTGTCGCATGCGCGGCAGTTGCACACGCAGGGAGCGGGCATCATCGGGATGAAATTGATTGGCGAGGGACGGTTCACGAATGCGGAAGACCGCGACGCGTCGATGAAGTTCGTGTTGAACCTCGGGTGCGTGGACGCGGTGACGGTCGGGTTCAAGAGCACGGCGGAGATAGATGAAGCGATCGAGCGGATCCACCGGGTGATGAATTCCTGATCGCAGCGTCGCGCGGGCGAGGTTGCCGGAAAGAGCACGGCACGGCGGCGAGATTGAGGAAATGAACAGACGCAAGGTTTTTGGAAATTTGGCGGCGTTCTTCGCAGCGTCGCCGCTGGCGCGCGGGCAGCAGGACATCCCTGACACGCGGGAGCGTTATCCGGCGCTTGATGAACTGGTGAACGTATTTGAATTCGAGCCGCTGTGCAAGAGCCGGATCCCGAAGCCGAGCTACGACAACATTGCCGGCGGCGTGGACAACGAATGGTCCCTGCGGCATAACAGGGAGGCTTTTGACCGCATCAGCTTCCGTCCGCGGGTGCTGGTAAACACGTCGCAGATGGATCTGTCCACGACTCTATTCGGAACAAAACTGGCGTTTCCTGTTTTGATCGCGCCCACGGCGGGGCACCAGCAGGTGCATCCCCAGGGAGAACTGGCGACGGCCCGGGCCGCCGCGGCGGCGAAAACCGTCATGTGTGTGAGCAACAACTCGAGCTATTCGCTCGAGAAGGTGGCGGAGGCGACGAACGCGGCCAAGTGGTGGCAGCTTTATCCGGCCGAGGATGACGGGGCGACGCGGGGACTCGTGAGCCGGGCGGTTTCCTCCGGATACAAAGTGGTGGTGGTGACGGTGGATGTCCCATACCTCGGGCATCGGGAGCGGCCGTTGCGAGATGCGCCGCGCGTTGCGGCGGTCCGCGGCGAAAGCGCGCGAAGCAAGCGCGCGGACGATACTCCGGCGCATCCCTACAGGTTGCAGGCGCGGCCCACATCGACGTGGGACTGGACGTACCTGGCGAGAGTGAAGGACTGGGCGAAGACTCCCGTGCTGGTGAAGGGAATCCTTACCGGCGAGGACGCGGAACTGGCGGTGAAGCATGGGGCCGACGGCGTCGTGGTATCGAATCACGGGGGCCGCCTTCTCGATTATGCTCCCGCCACAATCGATGTATTGCCGGAAGTGGTGCAGGCGGTGGGAAAGAAAATTCCGGTCATCGTCGACAGCGGGTTTCGCAGGGGAACGGACATTCTGAAGGCGCTGGCGATCGGCGCAAGCGCGGTGCAGGTTGGCCGGCCGGTGTTATGGGGCCTGGGCGCGTACGGACAGCCCGGCGTCGAGAAAGTGCTGCAACTGCTGGAGACGGAACTGGCTCTGGCGATGGGGCTGTGCGGGAAGGCGACGATCGGCGCAATAGACAAGAGTCTGATCCGGATAGAGCGTTAACACAGCGTATAAGATGGATTCTGAGCATTCCATGAATCTCTCGAATCCTTTTTCACTCGCCGGCAAGACGGCGCTTATCAATGGAGCAAGCCGGGGAATCGGGCTGGCGATCGCGCAAGGCGCGGCTGCCGCCGGGGCCAATGTGATCCTTGCTTCGCGGTCACTGCCTCAACTCGAGGCGCACGCAAAGGAGCTTCGCGAACAGGGCTTTCTCGCGGAAGCGATGAAGCTGGACATGGCGGACAACGAAGGGATCGATGCCGCCGCGGCTGCGCTGCCCGAAGTAGACATTCTGATCAATGTGGCGGGCACAAATATCCGCAAGCGGTTCACGGAATATACGCAGGAAGAATACGAGACCATCATGCAGACGAATCTGCACGGCATTGTGCGGCTGACGAGGCTGGTGGGCGGGCGGATGGTGGAGCGGGGCAAGGGAGGCAAGATCGTCCACATCGGCAGCCTGATGTCGGTGCTGGGGTTGCCCTACCTGACGGTGTACGCCATGACAAAGAGCGCGCTGGCCGGGTTGACGCGCACGCTGGCGGCCGAATGGGGGCGACACAACATTCAAGTGAATTGCATTGCGCCGGGCTTCATCATTACCGACCTCAACCGGGCGATGTGGCAGCAACCTGTTTTGAAACAATGGTTGAAGAGCGCACAGGCCAATCCGCGAACGGGCGTGCCCGAGGACATTGCTCCGGTGGCCGTCTTTCTGAGCAGCGCCGCCTCGGACTACGTTACGGGGCAAGTGATTGCGGTGGACGGCGGCTACACAACCACTTCCGTATGGCCATTTGAGGCATGAGATGAATGCTGTTTCTGCGCTGAGGGTCGTGTTCGCGGCGGGGATTCTGCTGGGCGCGGCGGCGGCGCAGCAGAAACTCGGCGGGCCGGCTGGCGCGGTCCTCAAGGAGCAAGAGGGCTCGAACGATATCGACTTCATCTGCCCGATGGACAAGGATGTACGGGCGAAGGAACCGGGGAAGTGCCCGCGCTGCGGGATGAAGCTGGTTCCCGGCATACCCGATTCCTCGGAGTATCCGGTGTATTTGAAATTGGATCCGCGCGTTCCACGCCCGGACAAGCCGGTAGGCATGACGTTCCGCGTCGAGGATCCCAAGACGCATGCCACGGTCAAGAAGTACGAAATCGTTCACGAGAAGTTGTTTCACCTGTTTCTGGTGAGCGATGATTTGAGGTACTTTGCCCACGAGCATCCCACGCCGCAGCCGGACGGCACGTTCGTCTTCGATGCGAGGTTTCCGCGAGCCGGGCCCTATCGCGTGGTGGCGGATTTCTATCCCACCGGCGGAACGCCGCAGATGAATATCAGCACGATGTACGTTGCCGGGCAACCTCCCGCGAAGAAGCCGCTGGCAGCCGACCTGACGCCGCAAACCGGCAGGAATCTGAAGGCGTCGATTACGACGGAGCCGGCGCAACCGCTGGCCGGATTCAAGACGCTGATGTTTTTTCAACTGGAGCCGGCCGATGGCGGGGCGTTTGAATTGGAGCCGTACATCGGGGCATGGGGCCACATGCTGGCGGTGAGTGAAGATCTTGTGGACATGATCCACACGCATCCGTTCCTGGCCGACGGCGGGCCGAAGGTGCAGTTCAACATGATCTTCCCGCGCGAGGGAATTTACCGGGTGTGGGTACAGTTTCAGAGCAAGGGGCAGGTGAACACGGTGGCGTTCAATGTTCCGGTGAAGGAACTGCGCTGAGGATTAGAAGACTTCTCTCGCCCGGACCTCTGCTTTCGTCGCGAGGGAAAACCGCTCCTCTACGGCGGCGTGTCCGGCGATCAACGCGGCCACGTGTTCGCCCAACGCCGGACCGTGCTTGAATCCGTGTCCGGAGCCTCCGCCTACCAGCCACACGTTGTTGAAGTCAGGGTGGCGATCGATGAGGAAATTGCCGCTCGAGGTGTTTTCGTACTGGCAGACGCGCGCCTCCAGGAGCGGAGCATCGCGCAAACCGGGATAGCGGCAGGCAAGGTAGGCTCGCGCATCCGCCACACCTTGCGGCGTGAGTGTCCGATCACCCGAGTCAGGATCGAACAGCGGACCGTGCGCATCGATGGCGATTTTGTAGCCGCGGCCGTCGAGTTCGGGGAAACAGTAGGGTTTTCGCGGGTCGGTGAGATCGAGACAGACGGGAAATTGTCCGGGGGCGAATCGCCGGTCCCCTGGGTTTGCGCCGAAGAACATCACTTCCTGCCGGGTGGGATAGATGTGGCGGCCGAGCAACTGAGGGAACAATTTGGGCAGCCACGGGCCGCAGGCGAAAACGAAAGCGCCGGCGGAAATCCGCGTTCCGTGGGTGGTGACCGCTTCGCGAAGCACGCCTGTGCCATGCGGGCGGGCTGCCGCCTCAGTTATCTGCTTCACACCTAACCGTGCACCCTCGGCTGCCACTGCCTGCACAGCGCGCCGCGCCATCAGGGCTCCACTGCCTGGTTCGAACAGCCCCCAAGAGTGTGGGACGAAGGTGATCTGAGGATAGCGGGCAGCCAGTTCGGAAGCCGGCAGCGTCTCAAACTCCACCCGATGCTTCTCCAACAGGCGCTTCGTGTGTCCGGCATATTCATCGCTGTCGAGCGCGATCCACAATACTCCTGTCCGCTCGAAGAGATGCCGGCCGGTTTGCGCTGCAAGTTCTTTCCAATGGCCGAGCGAGCGTATGGACCACAGCGTGTAGATTTCGTCCGGGCCGTATCCCATGCGGATGATGCGCGATTCTCCGCCGGAGCTGGAACGGCTGTTACCGGCGCCATAGAGGTCGAGTAAGACGACGGAGGCTCCCGCGCGGCGCAGCCACAGCGCCGTCCAGGCGCCGAACACTCCGGAGCCGAATACCGCAACGTCGTAGGTCATCATGGGAATGTTCTCCGTTTGTAGCATAAAAGCCGGCGCATGTAGCGCTATACTCGCAGTTTCAGATGGTCAAATTTCTCTATTACCTGCTTCTGGCGCCCGGCTTCGCACAGGGCGCGGAGATCATGCTTCCGGCGGCATCCTTCGAGCGCTCGGGCACTTTGCATGCCGCCTACCGCACCGGCCAGTTGGCGACCGGAGCCGGGGAACTCACCATCCGGTGGACGGATGCGCACGGACGTCTCATTGAGAACCGCAGGATCGAGGTGAAGCTGAACGACGAGAACCAGATCAGCTTCACGCTCGACCTGGGGCGGGCCGCCGCCATGCGAAATCAGTTGAGCGCACACTTCCTGTTCGATGGAGTGAATCAGCGCGGTCAGCCGGACCACCGTGAGGAGGACGCGAAAGCGGAATTCATTGCGCGTCCCGCAAACCGCTCCTGGCGGGACTACGAGATCATCATGTGGCAGAATCGCAAGTCCGCCCAGGTGGCGGCGTTGAAGACGATCGGCATCAGCGGGGGGCAGTGGGTGGGGCGGAACCGCTCGCTGCCGGATTTTCTGTTGAGCAACGATCTGCGGTGGTATGCAGAGAATATCGCCACGGATTTCTATTCGGAATACCATCGCTATTTCCCGGACCGGCGCAATGATTGGAAGTTCCTGGAGGCTCGGGAGCAGTACAAGAAAGACCGGACCAGCAAGGAGCCGTTCAAGCGCCACCCGAGTTTGAGCGATGCTTCCTGGCTGGCTATGGTTCATGACCGGCTGGTGGAGACCGCGAAGTTCTATGCGCCGTACCGGCCGTTTTTCTACAGCCTGGGGGATGAAAGCGGCATTGCGAACCTCGCCGCTTTTTGGGATTTCGACTTTTCCGACGAGTCCCTGGTACCGATGAGGCGCTGGCTGCGGGAGCGCTACGCCACGCTGCGCGCTCTGAATGAGCAGTGGGGGACGGACTTCCAGAACTGGGATGCCGTCATCCCGCCCACCACCGATGAAGCGATGAAACGGCAGGGGGAGAATTTCTCCGCCTGGAGCGACTTCAAGGAGTGGATGGACATCGCCTACGCGAGGGCGCTCAAGATGGGCGCGGATGCGATCCACAGTGTCGATCCGGAGGCATACATCGGGATTGGGGGCGGGCAGATGCCGGGGTGGGGCGGATACGACTATTCGCGCATTACCGAGTCGCTGAATGCTATTGAACCCTATGACATTGGTAACAATATCGAGATTATACGGTCTTTAAATCCGAAGATGGCAGTGTTGACGACGGCTTTCGCGACGGGGCCCTGGGAGAAGCACCGGGTGTGGTACGAATTGCTCCACGGCAACCGGGGACTGATTATCTGGGATGACAAGTCAGCATTCATTGGCGAGGACAATGCGATCGGCCCCAGAGGGAAGGAGACCGCTCCTTATTACGAGGAACTGCGGGGCGGGCTGGGGGCGCTGCTGATCAACAGCCGGCGCGTCGCGGATCCCATCGCGATCCACTACTCGCAGCCGAGCATGCGGGTTGAGTGGATGCTGGCGCAGCGGCCAAAGGGAGAGCAGTGGGTGCTGCGGAATTCGAGCACGGAATACCGGGACAGCAACTTTCTCCGGCTGCGCGAATCGTACTGCCGGCTGATCGAGGATGAGGGGCTGCAATACAACTTCGTTTCCTACCGCCAGATGGAGCAGGGAGAACTGGCGCGTGGCGGATATCGCGTTTTGATCCTGCCGCACTCGACGGCTGTTTCCGAAGCGGAGGCGCGCGCGATGCGGGAGTTCGTCGAGGGCGGCGGCACGCTGATTGCCGACGGCCAGCCGGCTGCTTTCGACGAGCACTGCCGCAGGCTTCCCAAGCCATGGCTCGCCGATCTGTTCGAGCAGAAGCCCGATAGGGCCATTCTGCTGAAGGCGGACGTTCTCAACTATCATCAGGACCGCGTGGTAGGCAAGGAGGGCGAGGTGAAGCGGATGATGGGCGAAGTGCTGGGGCGGGCGGGGATCAGGCCGGAATTCGCGGTTACCGATGGTTCGGGTAATCCGGTGACGGGGGTGGAGACGCACGTGTTTCGTAACGGGGGTGTCCGGCTGGTGGCGCTGCTGACGAATCCGGAATTACGCATTGATGAACTGGGACCGCCGGAGTTCAGATCGAATGACCGGTTCGCGAAGCCTGTGACCGTGCGGCTTCGGTTGCCCGGTGAACGATTCGTTTATGACGTACGGGGAGCGAAAGGGCTCGGACGGCGAAGGGAACTGAGTGTTACGCTTGACCCTTACGAGCCGACGATCTTCGCCGTTGCGGCGGAGGAGATCCCCGCGATGCAACTTGCCGCTCCCGCGCGTGTGCCGCTCGGCGGCAGGGTTGCAGTGGGCATCCGGTTCACCACGGCGACGCCGGCGGAGAACCACGTCTTGCATATTGATGTGGTGAATCCTTCGGGTAAAGCAGTGCCGTTTTATTCGGGGAATCTGGTGGCGCATGAGGGAACGGCGGCGAGGGAAATTCCGCTTGCGCTCAATGACCCGCCGGGGCGGTGGGAGGTCCGCGTGAAGGATATCCTCAGCGGGCAATTGAAAACAGCGGCCTTCGAGGTGTACTGATGAAAATTCTCTTTTGCGCGTTCCTTCTAACGAGCGGCGCTGTTGCGCGCGCGGAAACGGCGGCTCCCTCCCTCGAAGCCATCCTTCGGAATGTGCGGGCTGCCTACAATTCCGGGCAGGCGATGGACTACATGCGCCATGTCTACGCCAACGACCGCTATTTCACGTTCCCGCGTTTTCAAGCCACGGCGGAATATCTGAAGGCGGAGATGCAGAAAGCGGGTCTGCGCAACGCGGAGATTTTGGGCGCGCCGGCGGATGGCGTAACGCAAGCAGGCTTCTGGACGATGCCGCTTGCCTGGGATGTGAAGAGCGCGCGCCTGGAGATACTCGACTCGAGTTTGCCCGAGGCGAGCCGCGTGCTTGCGGACTACGAGAAGGTTCCATCGTCGCTGGGCATGTGGAGCGGACCGACGGCGCCGGGCGGTGTCACGGCGGAGATTGTCGAGGTGAAGAAGGGCGACATCGGCCGGTTGGGGCAGATGGACCTGCACGGCAAACTGGCGCTCACCGAGATGAACCCAGCCAACATCAAGTGGCTTCTGGTAAAGGCGGGCGCGCTGGGGGCGATCAACACATTCACGGAGAATCCTTCGCTAGCGGACGGCCGCCAGTGGGTGAATGCCTGGGGTGACGATGGCTGGGCGTTCACCAAGAGGAGCACGCCGCTGTTGTGTTTTTCCATCACGCCGCGGCAGGCGTCGCTGGTGCGGAAGCTGCTGGCGCGCGGGCCGGTGCGTGTCAAGGCGGTGGTGGATGCGCGCTACTACTCGGGGACCTATCCTTACGTCACTGCCGTCGTGCCGGGCACCGGGCCTGAGGAAGTGCTGACGCTCGGTCATATGGCGGAGCAGGGCGCCCAAGACAACGCCACCGGCGTGGCCGCGACTCTGGAGGCGCTCGGCACGCTGCATCGATTGATCGAGGAGGGAAAACTGCCGCGGCCGAAGCGCTCGATTCGCATACTTGCGATGGGGGAGATGTACGGCTCGATGCATTATGTGGAGCACAATCCGGAGCGTATCCGGCGCACGGTCGCCGCCATGTGCGTAGATACGCCGGCCGCCTCGTATGACCTGGCGGGCACGGAGTACAGCTTTTACATGAACCCGCATGTGGCGAAGGACTTCACGGATGCGTTCATCCTCGAGGTTGCCGCCAGCCACTTGCGGACCGTGGGGCGGCCGTGGCATGAGAAGCCGTTCACTACCGGCACGGATACCTATCTGGCGGAGCCGATGGTGGGCATCCCGACGGTGTGGGGCTACAGCGGCAGCGGCGTGGAGACGCACCACAACAGCGAAGATACGCCGGATCGCGTGGATACGCGTTCGCTGCGCGACATCTCCGTCATTGACGCCGCGTTTCTTTACTACATTGCCAACGCAGGTGAGCAGGAGGCGATATGGCTGGCGCGGCTTAGCGAGAGCCGCGGTTACCGGCGGATGCTGAAGGCTGTGGAGCAATCGACGGAGCACCTCGATTATGCGCTGGATAGGGAGACGCAGGCGGTGTTGAGCGTTCTGCGCCTGGCGCAGGAATCGCGCCGTGAGGAATTGCGGAGATCGCTCGATCCGATGGTAGAACGGCTGCGCCGGTTTCGCGATCTGCAATTCGCGCGTACGGCCAGCCGCGAGGAGATTACGCCTGCCCCCGCGGATGGCGCCAAAATCATTGTGAAGCGAAAACGTTTTGGAACGGTTCCGCTCGATGACCTGCCGCACGAGCAGTGGGGCAAGTATCCTTCGGGCGCGTGGGCGGCCATTCCGACCATTGCGCTGTACTGGTGCGACGGTCATCGCAATCTCGCCGAAGTGGCGCGTTTGACGCAACTCGAACTCGGCAGGACGGACTTCGATTTTGTGGGGCACTTCCGCTTCCTCCGCCGGCACAATTACGTCGATTTCGTGGAATGAGCATCAGGTAATATTGGAGACTTATGGCGCCAAACAAGCTGATTCTCGCGCTGTTCCTGTCCCTGCCCGCGGTGGCGGACACGGTTTCGCCGCTGTTCGCACGAGGGTACACGGTGATGCCGCAGCCGCAAGTGGTGAAGCTCGGGACGGGAGAGTTCGTTTTTTCCGAGGATTGGAAGTTGGAACTGGACGGTGTTTCTCCGGGGGATTCCGCGCTGGAGATGCTGCGCGAGGAGTTCGCGGAGCGCTTTCACCGCCGGCTTTCGCCTTCCTCGAATGCCGCCGGCGTACTCCGGCTGGTGATCGCGGCGGGGCCGGCAAAGGTAGGCACGGCGCAGGACCGCGAGCGAGACGTGCTGGGGCAACAGGCCTATACGATGGACCTCAGTTCGAATCGCATCATCATCAGCGCTAGTGCGCCGGCGGGACTTTACTATGGCGCTGTCACACTGGCGCAGTTGCTCAAACCGCGCGACGGCCAGTTGTTCTATCCCGAGGCGCACATCGAAGACTGGCCCGATCTGCAATTGCGACAGATCTATTGGGATGACGCACACCACCTGGACCGTCTGGATACGCTGAAACAAGCGGTCCGCACGGCGGCCTTTTTCAAGATCAACGGATTCGCCCTGAAACTGGAAGGGCACTTTCAATTCAAGAGCGCGCCCGCCGTGGTGGAGCCGCAGGCCATGCCGCCGGCCGAGTATCAGGAACTGACGGACTACGCGCTGCGCCGCCACGTGCAACTGATCCCGTTTCTCGATGGGCCGGCGCACATTGCTTTCATTCTGAAGCACCCGGAATACGCGAAGCTGCGGGAGTATCCGGACAGCAATTACGAGTTGTGCGTCACCAATCCCGATTCCTACAAGCTGCTGCATGGGATGTATCAGGACCTGCTGGATGCGAACAAAGGCGGGAAGTATTTCTATCTTTCGACGGATGAGCCGTACTATGTGGGCATGGCGGACAATGCGCAATGCCGCGAGGCGGCGCGGGCAAAGGAGTTGGGGAGTGCCGGAAAGCTGCTGGCGGAGTTTCTGCACAAAGCGGCCGGCTACCTGCATGACCGCGGGCGCACGGTGATCTTTTGGGGCGAGTATCCGCTGAAGCCCGGCGACCTCTCTTCGCTGCCTTCCTATCTGGTGAACGGGGAAGTTTACGGACCGGAATTCGATCCGCTCTTTCGGAAACATGGAATTCGGGAAATGATTTACACCTCCACCCAGGGAGAGGAACGGCAGTTTCCGCAATATTACCCGCTGCCTCCGTCGCGGCGCCTTCACCAGGAACGGCCGCCGGGCCGGCGTGTGTTTGATACGTTCCAGAAGATTGCTTATGACACGGCGCGCCGCGACGCGGACCTGATGGGCATGATCAACGCTGCGTGGGCGGATGCGGGGCTTCACCCGGAAACCTTCTGGCTGGGGTACGCCTCGGCCGCGGCTTCCGGGTGGCATCCCGGCTCGCCGGAGCCGGATGAAACCATGGCGAGCTTCTATCCTCTCTACTACGGCCGCCGCGCCTACAACATGGATCGGGTGTATCAGTTGATGAGCGGGCAGGCGCAGTTCTGGTGGGATAGCTGGGAAGTGGGGCCTTCGAAGGCGCGCAAGCCGATCTGGGGAAATTCGGAAGAGATTTTCCAGCCGCCGCATGCGGCGCGCGACCAGAGCATAGCGCTTCCGCCCGCTCCATCGCCGGACCTCGGTTATACGGGGGATTGGACGAAAGACAACGCAAAGCGGCTGCAATTGGCGGCGGACTTTCTGGCGGAGAACGATGAACTGCTGGGGCTGCTGCACGCGAATCTTCCGCTTGCGGATCGCAACGGCTACAACCTCGAGGTGTTTCTCTCGATCGCGCGGCTGGACCGGCATAACCTGGAGATGCTGCGCGGCATCGCGCGCATGGACGGCCTGCTGCGCAGCGCTTCACAAGCCGCGGGAAGGAACCGCGCAGAGGAAGCGGTGCGGATGGTGGATCAGGCGCTCGAGCAGGCGTACGAGATTCGCTATTCCCGCAACAAAGCGCTAGCCGATGCCACCGCCACGTGGTATAAATCGTGGTTCCCGCGTGTCGCCGAAGCCAACGGCAGGCGATTCCTGCACGAGTTGGACGATGTGAAAGATCACGTGCCGGATCGCACCGTCGATATGACGTATCTGGTGTATCGCGAACTGCTGCTCCCGTTCGGGGAATGGGCGGAGCAGATGCGGACGGCGCGTAACACCTATGCGGCCGCTCACAAGCTGCCGGCGCGGAACGAGCGTTTCGACTGGAAGGATCTGGCTCCAGTGCACCACTCAGCGACCGCGGAGATCAGCCTCGAGTAAGTGGAGCCCGTTACCACTGGAACCGCAGGGAGAACTGCACAATCCGAGGTTCGTTGGGCTGTATGCTCAAATCCTGTAGTCCCGTCGTTGCATTGGGGTTCGAGTCGTTCGGGTGGTTGAAGAAATTGAAGAAATCCGCCGTGAAGCGCAGTTTCATGCGCTCGGTGAGCAGGAAGTTCTTGAAGAAGGAGACGTCGGTGTTCCAGGCGCGCGGCCCCAGGAAGAATGCCCGGGAATTCCAACTGACGGTATCGGTGATGGAGGTGAGGCGCACGCTGCCGTTCGCGAGCGGCAATGGGATCCGGTTGTCAAAGGCGGCTCCCACCGGGTGCATCTTACGAGCGGCGCGGTCCACGGGCACCAGCGCCTGGAGTTTAGCCATATCGACATTTGTAGCCCGGGTGGGGTCAAAATCTCCGGCGAAGTACAGCCGCTGCGGTCTGCCGTTGAGGGTGAGGGTCATGCGCTGGTCAGGGCCCAACGCCGGGTTTCCGAACAGATATTCGCTGGCGGCGACACTGAGCCAGTTTCCGCTGCGCCAGTCGCCGATGGTGGCCACCTGCCAGCCGCCGATGATGGCATCGAGTGGTCGTGAAGCGTTGCCGGCGAGGTGCTTCCCCTTGCCGAATGGGAGATCGTAGATTGCGTTGAACCGGATTCGATGCGGCGGCACCTGGGTGGAGTTGTAGTAGGTCAACCGCAGCCTCTGGTCCAAACTGAGGTTTGGCGCTCCCAGCAGTTGAATGTTCTCCGGCGCCTGCGCGGATCCGCTGGTGTCATTAATGGCTCCGTTTCCGCTGGTGGAGGCTCCCGCATCGGTTGTCGACATGGAGCGCGTGAAAGTATAGAACCACTGGAAGGCCAGCCCATTTGAGTACCGGCGCTGGACCTGGATTTGCGCGGAGTGTGTATTCGAGTAGCCCACCTTGGCCACCATGCCGTTGTTCCAATTCCAGTTGGGGTTTAGCCGGGTCAAGTCGAGGTTGCCCGGAGGGGCGGACCGGGTACGGGTGACATAGTTGTATTGGGCTTCGCGATTGTTCAGCGCCACGCGCTGTTCGAGATTCGAGCCGCGGTCGCCGATGTAGCTGACCCTCACCGAAGTGTCTTTCATCAATTCCCGCTCGATGCTGAAGTTCCATTCCTTGGCGCGGCTGTCGTTCCAATGGGTGAAGTCCCAGGGGATGGCGCCCTGCGCGTTCGGGGGAATGATGATCAGCCCATTGATATCCACTTTTGCCTGACCGACGTAATAGCTTGGCAGTGGAGCGGTTCTGACGGCGAAACTGTCGGTTCCGTCCAGCGTGCCGAGCGGATTGGTGTAACGCAGGTTCAGCGGGGGATTCGTGCGCGAGGTTTGCAGGATTTGCGAGAGCGGCAGCGTCCAGAAATATTCGCCATAACCAGCGCGGAGGGAAGTCTTGTCACTCAACCGGTAGGCCGCCCCGAGACGCGGGCCGAAATCGGTGTTCTGGGCTGGAATGAGGCTTGACGGCAGACCTGCCTTGCCGGCGGTGGTCCAACTGAGTCCGCGCCCGGCCCAGGAAGTGAGTACGGAAGGCGGAATTCCAGGGATGCTTTCAAGCGTGGTGGAACCGGGAGTCACTACCTGGAACTGATTGGCGAAGTTGCGAATGTCCATGTTCACCAACCGGTTGTATTTTTCCTTGTAGGGAGTCCACTTTTCCCACCTCACACCGAGTTCCAGAGTCAGGCGCGGGCTTACTTTCCAACTGTCCTGGAAATACAGCCCGCCCTCGGTTTGCTGGAAGTAGAAATATCCGCGGTTGAACTGATTGGAAAGGAATGTCGGCAGGCCGAGGGCCATCGATGCGACGCCGACGCCGGTGAAGGAGGCCGCCTGGTCCCCGGCCGGGTCGTATTGCGCGGTCCAGGCCTCGCCAAAGTCATGCGAGCCCTGCGCCTGTTGCAGTTCGCGAACGTTATTGTATTCCCGCCTGATGTTACCGCCGAAGATCAACGTGTGATGCCCCACGATCCTGGTGACGTTGTCCTCAATCACGTAGGAGGTCAGATTCTGATCTTTGTGGTTGTCGGCGTCCCAATTGTTGCCGGGAAAGTTGCCCGCGCTGATGGTGGGCCAGCCCTGGACGCCGAAGGGATTCGGCAGCCCCAGTTTTCCGGACCAGTCGGTGAAGTCCGCGAGAGTGCCTTGACCATTCGGGTTGCGATTCACCGCCAGGAGGAGTTCGTTGAGAAAGTTTGGGGAGAAGACGTGATTCTCCGTGAGGCTGATGTTGTAGACACGGCTGTCTCCGCGGCCCGTGCCAAAGCCGTTGGTGAGGCCCTCGGCGGGGGATCCGAAGCGTCCGCCCGCCAACGCGCTGGTGGTACGCCCGCGCGTAAACCGTCCGGAAATGTTGTCGGAGTCCGAGAAGCGGTGGTCAATTTTTGTGCTGAGCGTGTCGTAGTTGTTCCTGTTGGGATAGAACACGTCGAGATTCGGAGCCTGGAACGGATCGGCCGAACTGGTGGGCGTGTGGGTGACGGATTTCATCACGCCGTAAAACGCGCTGATCCGGCTCTGTGGGATGATGTCGCCGGAGAAGGGCGTGCGCAGCCCCTGGGCATTCGCTGTGAGATTCGTGGTGAGCGGGTCATAGATGTGCGTTTGCACGTTGTTGTTGTCGCGGATATTGCTGAAGTTTCCCGCGAACATCTCCGGCGTGGGGACGTAATCCTCGTCGAAGGCATTCTGACGCTGGCGCATGCCCTCATAGGCGAAGAACCAGAAGGTATGATCACGTCCGTTATAGAGTTTCGGAATCAACACGGGGCCGCCGCCGGACACGCCGAACTCATTGCGGATCAACTTGGCGGACGTGCCGCCGTCCTGGCGCGCGCGGGCGCGCAGTCCGCTGGCGTTGTTGCGGAAGGTTTCGAATGCCGCGCCATGAAACTGGTTTGTGCCGCTCTTGGTGACAAGGGTGACTGTGGCCGGACGGGAGTAGCGGGCGCTTGATCCGTTCGTTTCGATGCGGAATTCCTGCACTGTATCGAGACCCGGCTGCACGCGTGAGATTCCTCCGCCGAAACGGTCCACAACGGAGACGCCGTCCACGAGCATTTCCGTGGAGCCCACCTTCAGCCCGTTGGTGCGCGGCGCGCCTCCGCCTTCGACGCCTGGAGTCAGGTTGAACAGGTTGCTGACGGAACGGCCGTTCAGCGGCAATTGGCGGATGCGCAGTTCATCCTTCACGTCTGCCACCTGCATGCCTTCCATGGTCACGACGGGGGCCGCGCCCGTGACTTGCACGGTGGATTCGAGGCTTCCCACCTCGAGGGCCGGATCGACAACGGCTGTCTGTCCCACCTCCAGAAGCAGAGTTCCCACCCACTTCTTGAATCCGGCGAGTTCCACCGTCAATTGATAGGGGCCGGGCTGCAATTCGCCGAAATAATAGATGCCGACCGAGGAACTGACGGATTCGCGTCTGACGTTGGTGTTCTGAGCAACCAGGCTCAATTTGGCATTCGGGACGATGCCACCCGTTGCGTCTTTGACCGTGCCTCGCACCGTGCCATTGCCGACCTGAGACCACGCGGCAACGGAAAAAAGAAAGAGAAGAAACACGCTATTGAGCATTTGAACTCCCTTCAGCCAATGTATTCAAACTTAAGCGGGTTTGGCTCTCTTGTCAATGGTTTCGTAGACTGTTTCGTGGGGGTGCGAGTCCGCAAATGCAGGTCCGCTTTCTGCTGTTTTGTGTTTCTCTCTGTGCGCAGGGGGCGGAACTCCGTCTCTGGCCCGAGTATGTGCGCACGGGTCCTGATGGCGATGTAGTGGCGGCGGACCGGGCTGCGCCGGCGAATGCCGCTTCCAAGCCGGTCCGCGCGGCGCGCGCGGGCTACGCTTCGCTGCAAGTGGCAGTGCGCCTGCGCTCGCCAGGCGAATACACGTTCCGGGTTCAATCTCCGCTTCAGGCCGACGTGTTTCGCGAGTGGTATCATCGCCTCGAAAAGGACCAGGCCTGGCATCCCGATGCGCTTGTGCCGGTGAAGGTACCCCACACTGCCCGCCTTCCCGATCCGGACAATCGGATCGGGAATCAGCAGGTACAGGCGTACTGGATCGACATTTGGGTGCCCGCCGGAACGCAGCCCGGTGAATATCCGCTGACGTTCCGGTTGGAATCCGCGGAGGGTAACGCCGAAGCGGCGGTGAAAGTCCGGGTGCTGCCGGCTGTGATTCCTGACGAGGATGCGGTCGTCATTGACCATAATTCCTACGGGTCTTCGTGGATCGGGGATCTCTATCCGGGGGAGCGCGGCCGCAGCGGCGCCGATTTCTACCGCAGTGACGCGTTCTTCCGCCTCGTTCATGCCTATCACCGCATTTTCTACGAACACCGCGGCGTATTTCACCAGCTTGGCTATGGCCACGCCGGCAAGGTGGGGCCTGAGTTCGCGCCGGCGCTTGCGGGGACGGGGCGCAACAAGCACATCGCCGGGTGGGACCTGTACGACCGGCACTATGGTCCGCTTTTCGATGGGAGTGCATTCCGGGGTTCCCGCCGCGGCGAGCGTCCGATTCCCTTTGCCTACCTCCCCATCAACCCCGAATGGCCTGCTTCTTACTTGTGGTGGGGAGAGCCTGGCTACGAAGCCGAGTTCGGGAACGTGGTCTCTGAAATGGAACGTCACTTCCGCGAGAAAGGCTGGACGCACACCCGCCTCGAATTGTTCTTCAATCACAAGAAGCGCTACATGGGGTTTCCTTGGGATGGCGATGAGGTGCGCTTTCCCGAGGACGACTGGTATTTTCGTGAGTACGGGCGGATGTTCCGGAATGCCGTGCCCAAGGACTCGCCAGTCCGGTTCGTGTTCCGCGCGGACACGAGTTGGAGCATGGAACAGCAATCGAAGGAACTCGAGGGCATAGTGAACATGTGGATCTGCGGCGACGGGATACTGAGCTGGTATCCGCAGGTGGCGCGCGAGATGAAACGGCGCGGAGATATCGTGTGGTTTTATTCCGGTCCGCCTCCGGTGACGCAAGCCGCGGCAAAGATTACGGAGTTCCCATTGCAGGCGTGGCTTTGGGGCATCGACGGCTATGTGCATTGGCTCACGGTGAGCGCGGGCGCCGATCCCTGGTTCCGCTTTGATGGCGGCGGCACGGCGCTGGTTTACTCCGGAGAGCGTTTCGGCATCGAGGGTCCGATTCCGAGTATCCGACTCAAGGTGCAGCGCAACGCAGTGCAGGATCTGGCTCTGCTCGAGAGTTTCCAGACGCGCCGGCCGGTGACGGAATTGCGAGCGGAGGCGGCGCGGCGCTTTAATGGGTCAAAGCCGGAAGACTGGTGGAATCCGCGGCCCGCCATCGCGGACCGGCCGCCCATGGAGTGGACCAATGGGGAGATCGACGCGGCCACCGCTGGGACGCGAAACATGCTGCGCAAGACCAGGCCCGACGCCTGGGAGAACGTACACGCATTCGTAATGCAACTCGCGGAGGAACTCCAATGAGATTCGCACTGCTGCTGGTGTTGGCCATGGCGCTGCGGGCCGAGGACCGGTTCACGCAACAACTCGAGGAAACCGCGCGTGTGGCATCGGTAATGGTGGATGGCGACGTCTGCCGCCGGATTGTGACCGCGCGCGCGATGGAATACCTGTTGCGAACCGATCCCAAGGACCGGTTTCTGGCGAGCGATAACTACGATGTGAACGCCGAGGCGTTCAACGCCGTCAAGAAAACGCTCATCCGTCTCTCACGGCTTGTCCCATTTCCCGCCGATGCGAACCTTTGGATGCCCATTCCCGGCCATCCGGACAAGGTGCGGATCGTGATTCGCAATGCGAATGAGCTGAGCCAGTTCTGGCCCTGGGGCGCGCTCTACCAGGACATGGTTCCGGAAATGAAGACGGTGTTGGAGACTGGCCGGCGTCTCACGGTGACCCGAAAGCCCGGCTGGGTGTCGGCGCTCGCTCCGGTTCGCGACAGTCTCGGTGATATCGTGGCCCTGGTGGAAGTGGCCAGCCAGCGAAACCTGAATGCGCAGGAGAACGTGAAGTGAGAGTCCTGCTGCTGTTCGCGCTCGCCCTGACAGCACCGGCGCAGCCCGGGGAGTGGGACTTCCTTTCCGACCCGTCCGTCTTTCCCGACGTTCACGGAATGCTCCCCGCCTATCTCAAGAGCCGTGCATTCACGATGCTCGACCAGCGCCGGGAGATTATTTCCCGGATCTCCACCATTGCCGATCTCGAGGCGCGCCGGCAGCGCTTGCGAGAGCGCATCTGGAGCTATTTAGGCGGCCAACCCGAGCGGACCGCGCTGAACGCACGCGTTGCCGGGACGCTGGACCGCGGGGACTACACGGTCGAGAAAATCATCTTCGAAAGCCGGCCGCATTTCTATGTGACAGCGAACCTCTACCTGCCGAAGGCGGGCAAAGCGCCGTACCCGGCCATCCTGTTCCCGCTGGGTCATGAACTCGGCGCCAAGGCGCATTCGGCGTGGCAGGAATGCCTGGCGGGGCTCGCGCGGCGCGGTTTTGCCGCCCTTGCCTGGGATCCCATCGGCCAGGGCGAACGGGTTCAATTCTACGACGAGGACTGGCACGGTTCGAAGCTGCAGGGTTCCACGGTGGAGCACAGCATCCTCGGCATGCAGAGCCTCCTGATGGGCACGCATGTGGCGCAATACACCATCTGGGACGGCATCCGCGCGCTGGACTACCTGCTCTCCCGTAAGGAAGTGGATCCCAAGCGCGTGGGATGCACTGGCAACTCGGGCGGCGGGACGCACACCGCCTACCTCTCCGCGCTCGATGATCGCATTCAGGCGGCGGCCCCGTCCTGTTACATCACCTCATGGCGGCGCATGCTGGAAAGCATCGGCCCGCAGGATGGCGAGCAGGTGTTCCCGTTCTTTCTCCGCGACGGGTTCGACTATCCGGATTATCTTTACGCGTTCGGGGGCAAGCCCTTCCTGATGCTTACGGCCATTCGCGATTTCTTTCCCATCGGCGGCGCCCGCGCGACGTTCGCCGAAGCGAAGGAAGTTTTCGGCCGCCTTGGACTGGCATCCCAGGTGGCGATGTTTGAAGCCGACGATGGCCATGGGTATTCGAAGCCGCGGCGCGAGGCGGCGTACCGCTGGTTTACGCGGTGGCTACAGGGCAAGGAGAACGATTCGCCCGAGGCTCCCCTCACCTTGGCTTCGGAAGAAGAACTGCAATGCACGCGCACGGGACAGGTGAAGACGTCGATTCCTGATGCGGCGGATGTGTTCACACTCAATCTGGAGACAGCGCGGAGACTTCGGGCCGGGCGGACGCTCTCCGCGGAGGCGATCCGCGCGCGGGCCCGTGAGGTGACCGCGTATGAGACCCATGCGGGCCCGCTGCAAATCACTTCGTACGGCCACCTCACGCGTCCCGCCTGCCGCGTGGAAAAACTCACGCTGCAAAGCGAGCCGGGCATCCTTCTGCCGGCGCTTCTGTTCCTGCCGAAGGATGGCCCCGAGCGAAGGCCCGCCATTCTGCTGGCGAATGGCAAGGGAAAGGCAGCAGCCGCGCCAGACGCCGAGGCCCTGGCCGCTAAAGGCTACGTGGTACTCGCCGCCGACCTGCGCGGCTTCGGTGAAACGGAACCGGCGCTCGACCGGGGCGACTATTTCGTGCGCAACTTCGGAGATTACGAAAGCACATGGAATGCGCTGCTCATTGGTAAGACGATGCCTGGAATGCGCGCCGGGGATGTGACGCGCGGCATCGATCTGCTCGCGGCGCGCAAAGATGTGGATTCCGCCCGGATTTTCGTGATCGGCCGCGGGTCTGCCGCCACGGCCGCTCTGTTGGCCGCGCTCTTCGATGGGCGCATCCGCAGCCTGCTGGTGGAAGGGATGCTCTCCTCATACGATTCCGTGGTCACGGAACGGATTCTACAGCGCAATGTGGATCAGATGGCTCCTTCGGCGCTGCGCTACTTCGATCTCCCCGCGGTTGCCGCCGCGCTTGCGCCGCGGCGCGTGGGTGTCTTTAATGGAGTCAATCCGCTCGGCCAGGAGTTGACGCTGAGCCGGCTGAAGAAGGAGTACGCCGGTCTTCCCGCTACGGTGGAGATCGGAGTGCGGCCTCATGAGCAGCCGTTCGCTGCGTATGCCGAGCGGTTCCTGCGCCGCTGAGGGGGTATTTCCTCCTGCTGTCCGCAAATGGGCCACAGTGTCCGCTTTTGAGACGGGGCAGGGGCCTGGATGAAGGAACTGTTGACTCGCTTTTGGCTCTACACTTGCTCACACTAATGGCATGCGGACACTCCTTCAGGATCTGAGGTTCGGGTTGCGGCTGCTGAAAGCCAGTCCGGGCTTTACGTTCGTCGCGGTGGTCACGCTGGCGTTGGGCATTGCCGCGAGCGCCACCGTATTCGGTTGGGTGGACGGCTTGCTCCTGCGTCCATTTCCTGGCGCGCAAAATGGAGAGCAACTGGCGGTGCTCGAGGCAGCCATGCCCGTTGCGCCGAATGGGGGCAACCAGATCTCCCACGTGGAATATCTGGACTACCGGCGGAACCTGAGATCGCTCTCCGGTCTGGCCGTTCACCACGAGGATGTGTTCAGTCTCGGCGACGGGGCCGCGTCCCAGCCGGTATGGGGCGAACTGGTTTCCGGCAACTATTTCGATGTTCTCGATGTGAAGCCCGCTCTCGGCCGGTTCTTTACGCGCGCAGAAGATGCGGACGTGCCGGGCGCGTTTCCCGTTGTTGTCATCAGCGACCATCTGTGGCGTTCGCGTTTTCATGCTGACGCCGAAGTGATTGGAAAGATGCTGCGGGTGAACCGGCGGGAGTTGACGATCGCCGGAGTGGCTCCACGGGAGTTTCGCGGCACGATGCCGGGATTGTCCTTCGATGTCTGGATTCCGGTGACCATGGGGAAGGAACTGGGCGCGCTCAGTGAAGCGGCGTTGCGGAATCGAGGAAACCGGAGCATGTATGCATTGGCGCGGCTGAAGCCGGGCGTTACCAGAGGGCAGGCCAGCGCCGAAGCGGCCACGCTCGCCCGCGGCATGGAAGCGGCCTATCCGGCAACCAACCGTGCCGTAAGCGTCGCCGTGCGGCCGGTTTGGGAGTTTCACAGCGCCGCGCCGGATCTTCTGCTTGGCCCGCTGCGCGTGCTGATGGCCGTTTCCCTGGTAGTGCTTCTCATTGTGTGCGCGAATGTGGCGAGTCTGCTACTGGCGCGGTACATTGCGCGGCGCAAGGAACTGAGCATCCGCGCCGCGCTGGGCGCCGGCGGAGTAAGGCTCAGCCTGCAGTTGTTCAGCGAGACTTTATTGCTGGCTGGTCTGGGAGTGCTGGTGGCTCTTCCACTGGCTTCCTGGATGGCGGAAATGCTGCCCGCGCTGGTGCCGAAAATCGGCGTCACGGTTGCCGAGGGGTTCCAGATGAACGGGCGAATGCTGGCGTTCGCGGCGCTTGCCTGCGTCTCAGCGGCCCTGCTTTCGGGTGCTGCGCCGGCGCTGTTCTGGATCCGCCCGGAGGTGCATGAGGGGTTGAAAGAAGGCGGCCGCGGCGGATCGCAAAGCGCCCAGTCCCACCGCTTGCGCAATTTGCTGGTGATCTTCGAAGTGGCGCTCGCCACGGTTTCGCTGATCGCCGCCGGGCTGTTTCTGAAAAGCTATCACAATGCCCGCAACATCTATCCGGGATTCGACAAGAACAAGGTTGCGCTGATCCGCTTCTATCCTTCCGGCACGGGTTTTTCCACCCTCCAGATGCAAAGCTTCTGCCTACGCCTGGCCCAGCGGCTGAAAGGATTTCCCGGCGTGGAGGAGGTAGCGTATTCGGATCAGGCTCCGCTCGGATCTACGGCCGGGCCCTGGACCAACGTTCAACCCGAGGGTTACACGCCAGGTGTGACGGAGTCGATGGGCGTCAACCGGTATCTCATAGCTCCCGGGTTTTTCGGTCTCCTGCGCATCCCTTTGCTCGAGGGCCGTGATTTTCGCGACAGCGATGACCGGGACGCTCCGCCGGTGGTGATCGTCAACGAGACTTTCGCCAAACGGTATTTTCCTGGCGGTACGGCAGTTGGGCGAAAGGTGCGCTGCTACGGCACGTGGGCGACCGTGGTGGGCGTGGCGAAAGATACGAAATACTTCAGTGTGGCGGAAGCGCCGCGGCCGCATTTCTTTGCCCCCTACCGCCAGCATGCAGGTACGGATCAACAGCTTTTTTTTCTGATCCGCACGACGGGAGACTTTGCCGCACTTCAGACAGCGCTGCACGGCGAGGTGACATCTGTCGATCCCAATGCAGGCGCGTTCGACGCCATGCCGCTCGGGGAGTGGATGGAGGTCACCATGCTTCCGCAGAGAGTGGCGGCCAGCCTGCTGGGGGCACTGGGGGCGATCTCGCTGCTGCTGGCGGGGGTCGGGTTGTATAGCGTGATGGCGTATGCGGTTGCCATGCGCACGCATGAAATCGGCATTCGGATGGCGCTGGGGGCGGAGGCGGGCCGCGTGCGGATCCAGGTGCTTGGCCGGGGCATGGGATTGACGGTTGCCGGATTGGTGGTGGGCATCGCCGCGGCCATCCCCGTGACTCGCCTCATTTCGAGCATGCTGGTCAACGTGGGCACGGCCGATCCAATGACCTTCGCCGGGGTCGCGCTGTTCCTTGCGGTGCTTTCGCTGCTGGCCTGCTATCTGCCGGCGCGGCGGGCCACGCGGGTGGATCCCATCATCGCGCTGCGCTGCGAGTAGGGCTGTCAGCGGCGCGGAGGACGGAGCAGAGCGGCCATAACGGCTCCGGCCAGCGCCAGTCCGGCCAGTGTCAGGTACACCTCTTGATAGCCGACTGCCACCTGCCCCGCTGCTTTCGCCCGGTCCACGATCCCTGCGAAGTATCCCGGCACGACAAAGCCGCAAACGCCCCATGCGGAAAAGATGAGGCCGTAGTTCGCGCCTACGTTTTTCGGGCCGAAGTAATCGGCGGTGAAGGAAGGCATCAGCGCGAGGTAGCCTCCGTAGCTGAATGCGGCGAGGCACAAGCCGATGAGCACTGTGGTGAATCCGTCGGGGGTTCGCAAGAAACCGACACAGGCGGCGATGGAGACGGCGCACATCCCCATGACTGCTGTCTTGCGGCCCACGCGGTCCGAGATGCTGCCCCAGCCGAGGCGGCCCAGTCCGTTGAAGACGCTCATGATGCCCAGGGCAGTTCCGGCGGTGATGGCGGAGTTTGCCGCCATCTGTTTGAGCAGCGGGCTCGCTTCGCCAATGGCCGTCAACCCCACGGAGGTTCCGAGGAAATAGACCACCCAAAGGGCGTAGAACTGCCAGGTCCTGATGACCACGCGCGGCATGAGGTCCACTCCGGCCGACAGGCGAGCGGATGCGGTCCATCCCGGAGGCTGCCACCCGGCCGGGGGGACGCGGTAGAGTTGCGCTGATCCGATGACACCGATATAGAAGATGGCCGCGAGGATGTAGAACGTGCGCGGAATGGTGACGGCCAGCGCCGCGGGATCGCTTCCGATCAGCGCCTCGATCAAGGGTCCGAACACCAGCGGCCCCACACCGAAGCCCATGACGGCAAGCCCGACGATCATCCCGCGTTTATCCGGGAACCATTTGATGCAGGTGGCAATGGGCGTGACGTACGCAAACCCGACGCCTACTCCCGCCACGATCCCGTAGGCAACGACCAAACCGGTGAGCGAATCGCCGAACATGCCTGCCAGCAGACAGCCGGTGCCGAGCAGCAATCCCCCCACGCTGGCAACCAGACGCGGACCCTTGCGGTCCTGCCAGAATCCGGCCACAATCATGCCCGCGGCGAAGGCGAGCAGGGAGTAGCGGTAGGGGGCGATGGTTTCGGCATTGGACCAACCGTGCAACTGAGCGAGCGGCGGGCGAAAGATGGACCAGGAGTAGATCACCCCGAGCAGCACTTGCATGAACACCGCGCTGGCCGCATACCGCACGCGGTTGAGGGAGACAGTCGACGTGGACGTCATGTAATCAGTTCTTCTTTCGTGGAGGTTTGGGATCGAGATTCTGCCGCAGATCCTCTGTTGTCAGGTCCGCTTCGGCGCCGCCTTTGGGGATATCCACTTTCGCTGTCCAGAGCACGGCATTCACCACCATGCGGCGGAATTCCGGGATGCCCCAGTTGGTGTGGTAGTGGCCGCCGGTGAAGCCGAAACTGCGCCCACCATTGGCCCGCGCCGTCACCCAGGCGACGGTTTCGGTGTTCGGATTTTCTTTCGGCAGACGGGTGGTCAGGATTGGCGTGACGCGCTTGTCGTGTTCGCGGAAGCGGATGCGGTAGTACCATTCATCCTTGCCGGAGAAACTCTGCCAGCCTCGCGACACCGGATGATTGGGCGATGCCCGGGTGACGTCCACGTCGTTAATGGGGTTTGAGGAATAGGGCCGTTCGTAGTAGCCGCCCAACCAATCGAGGAACTCCGCGCCCCCGTGGTCCTTGGGAATCTCGACGCAGTAGTGCATGCAGCCGAAGCCGACGCCGGCGTCCATGAGCTTTTGCATCTTCGCCAGCCGGTTGTCCGTGAGGAAAGGATGCCGTTCGCCGCCGTCCATGTAGAAGAAAACCGCGCGCGCGCCATCGAAGACCTTTTCATCCTCGGGCCAGCCGCCTTTCACCACCACGGGCTCGATGTCTTTGTTCTGCTTGAGCATCTGTTCGAGCAGCAGAATTCCGGCGTTGAATTCGTGGTCTCCCGGGCCGTGGCTCGGCTTTCCGGCTACGAGAACAATCTTGACGGGGCCGGCGGCGGCTGCACAGACGGCGCCCAGGCAAAGCAGGGTTGCGATGCGAAACATGAGTAGCCATTGTATACGGCGCGGCCCGGCGCCGTCCCTTGGGGTTCGTATGGGTTTGCCGGAAATGCGGTGTTGCGCTTAAGCGAGCGCCTTCTGGATGAGCCGTCCGCGGACATCGGTCAACCGGAAATCGCGGCCCTGGAACCTGTAGGTCAGCTTGAGGTGGTTGATCCCGAGCAGGTGCAGAATGGTGGCGTGGACATCGTGCACCTCGATTTTGTCTTCGGCGGGTGAGAATCCAAGGTCGTCGCTTGCGCCGACCGTGATGCCGTGCTTCAGTCCGCCGCCGGCCATCAGCAAGGTGTAGGAATCGATGTGATGGTTGCGCCCGATCTTGCCCTTCTCGCGTACCTCGCCCATCGGGGTACGGCCGAACTCGCCGCCCCACAGCACGAGAGTCTTTTCGAGCAGGCCGCGCTGTTTCAGGTCCTGAATGAGGGCGGCGGTCGGCTGGTCCACTTCGCGGCATACCTTGTCGAGGGGGCCGACGATGTCGTCGTGATGGTCCCAATCGGTGTGGTAAAGCTGCACGAAACGAACGCCGCGCTCCACCAGGCGGCGGGCCAGCAGACAGTTGTTGGCGAACGTTCCTTTACCGGGCTCGGCGCCGTACATCTCCATGGTCTGCTTCGATTCCTGGCCGAAGTCGATCAGGTCAGGGCCGCTCGTTTGCATCCGGTAAGCCATTTCGTAGGCGCTGATGCGGGTCTTGATCTCCTCGTCGCTCGTGTCTTCGAGGCGGAGGCGGTTCAAATCCTGGATGGCGTCGAGCGTGCGCCGCTGGTCTTCTCCCGTGATGCCCTTCGGGTTCGAGAGATCGAGGATAGGATCACCGACGTTGCGGAAGGGAATTCCCTGGTAAGCCGTGGGCAGGAAGCCGCTCGACCACAGCAGCGCGCCGCCGCGCGGTCCGCGCGGTCCGGATTGCAGAACGACGAATCCGGGGAGGTCCTTCGATTCACTTCCAATGCCGTAAGTGACCCAGGCTCCGATGCTCGGGCGGCCCGGGCGGATGGACCCGGTGTTGGCGAACAACTTCGCCGGACCGTGGTTGAAGTTCTCCGTGGCGACGCCGTTGAGCATGGTAAGGTCGCCGGCGACGGCAGCCATGTGGGGCAGCAAATCGGATATCCACATCCCGTGTTCGCCGCATTGCCTGAAGTGACGCCGCGTCCCCAGCAGCTTCGGCGTCTCCTTGGAGAAGCTGTCCATGAAGGCGAAGCGCTTGCCCTTGAGGTAGCTTTCGGGGGTCGGCTTGGCGTCCCATTTCACCAGTTCCGGCTTGTAGTCAAACATTTCCAGATGGCTCGGCCCGCCGGCCATATGGCAGTAGATGACATGCTCGACTTTAGCGGGGTGGTCCTTGCCGATGGCGAATGCCTTCTCGCCGATGAGGTTGAGCAGCGCAATCTTTCCGACGCCGGCTCCGCAATCGCGGAAAAACTGCCGTCGGGTCGCATGCAATACAGCCTTCTCTTCGTTCGTCATCGCTTCTACTCCCGGGTCATGAATTCGTCCAGGTTGAGCAGCACGCGGGAGACGGCGGTCCAGGCCGCTTTTTCCTCGTGCTTGGAGTCGCGTTGCGCGGCCAGCAATTGGAGCAGCCGCTTTTGTTCCCCGGCCCGCGGCGCCCGGTCGAGCGCCAGAAGAAACCCCTCTTTGAGCTTCTGTGTATCGTCAGTAGTCTTGTCTTTCAACAGGCGGTCCGCCAGCGCACCGGCAAACTCGAAGTACGCCTCATCGTTCAGCAGCGTCAGCGCCTGAAGGGGCGAATTGGAGCGGATGCGGCGGGTGCAGGTGGTGGTGGCATCCGGCGCGTCGAACAGCACCAGCGAAGGATGCGGCGCCGAGCGCTGGAAGAATGTGTACACGCCGCGGCGGTACCGGTCCGCACCTTCGCTCGTCTTCCACTCGCGCTTCACCTGGGTGACGGAGTTCGCGCCGGGCGGCAGCGGCGGGTAGACAGCCGGTCCACCCAGCTTTTCCGAGAACAGGCCGCAGGTGACGAGCGCTGAATCGCGAACCAGTTCGGCATCGAGCCGCAAACGGTTTTGCCGGGCCAGCAGTCGGTTGTCGGGGTCGACGGCTTTGGCGTCCGCGCGCCCCTTCGAACTCTGGCGGTACGTGGCCGACATGACGATGAGTTTGTGCATCGCCTTGCGGCTCCAGCCGCGGTCCATGAATTCGAGAGCCAGGTAGTCGAGCAGTTCCGGATGAGTCGGGCGTTCGCCCATGACGCCGAAGTCATTCTCCGTATCGACAATGCCCTTGCCGAAATACTTCTGCCACATGCGATTGACGGTTACGCGCGCCGTGAGCGGGTTGCGGCGATCCACCAGCCAGCGCGCCAAATCGAGCCGTGTGGGAGGCCGCCCGTGTACGTCGAGGGGCGGTAAGACGGCGGGCGTGCCGGGTTCCACATTCGCTCCATGGCGCGTGAAATCGCCGCCCAGGTGAATGTAGGCCTGCCGCGGATGGTCGAGTTCCTTCATCACCAGGGCGCGCGTCACCTTCGGCATGTGTTTGCGCAGATTGTTGATGTGACGCTCGCGTTCCACGACTCCCGGATCGAGGATGGAGCCTGTTCCGGGAATGGATTGCTTGTATTGGTTCAGTTCATTCTCGAGCAGTTGAAGTTGCGCTTCCCAGGCGTGGTAGCGTTTCAGATCATCGGGCGAACCGACGGGGAGGAACGGCTTGTTGAAATCCTTGCGGTCCGCTTCCTTGTCCACTTCATCCGCGTTGTTGAGGAACGCGAAGAGCTGATAGAACTCGCGCTGAGAGAAGGGGTCGTACTTGTGGTCGTGGCAGCGCGCGCAGCCTACGGTGAGTCCCATGAAGGCTGCGCCCGTGGTCATCACCCGGTCGGCTACCGCCTCGACGCGGTACTGCTCGAAATCGATGCCTCCTTCATAGTTCGAAGGCGTGTTGCGGTGGAAGCCCGTGGCGATCAACTGCTCCTGGGTCGGGTTGGGAAGCAGGTCTCCAGCCATCTGCTCGATGACGAACTGGTTGAACGGCTCATCCCTGTTGTAGGCGTTGATGACCCAATCGCGGTAGAGCCACATCCCATCGCGAGGAGCGTCGATGGTGTAGCCGTCGGAATCGGCATAACGAGCAATATCGAGCCAGGCGCGGCCCCAGCGTTCGCCAAAATGCGGCGAAGCGAGCAGGCGGTCCACGGCGCGTTCGTAGGCTCCAGGGCGCTGATCGGCGAGGAACTCTTCGAGTTCCCTGGAAGTGGGGGGAAGCCCGATCAGATCGAGGCTCACGCGGCGCAGCAGCGCGGCGGGACCGGCTTCCGGTGAAGGTTCGAGCCCCGCCTTTTCGAGCCGGGCAAGAACGAAATTGTCGATTGGGTTTCTTACCCAAGCCTGATTCTTCACTGCCGGGATTGGCGCACGCCTGGGCGCCTGGAATGCCCAGTGGTTTGCGCCGGGACGCTTCGATTTACGCAACGCCTCGGGCATCGGCAGGCCGTCTTTGATCCACTTTTCGAGGATGGCGATCTGCTCGTCCTTCAACTTGCGTCCGGGAGGCATCTTCAAATCGCCTGTCTGGCGAATGGCATGCATGACGAGGCTCGCTTCCGGATCGCCGGTCTTCACCGCGGGGCCGCGGTTGCCGCCTTTCTGAATGGACTCGAGGGTTTCAAGGGACAGACCACTGGTGAGGTTTTTGTCCGAGTGGCACGGGATGCAATTGGCGCGCAGCACCGGCTGCACCTGCGTCTCGAAAAAGCCTGTCGAGGACGGCTGCTGCGCAGCCAGAAGCAGAGGGAACACCAGCCCGATGCATCGCCACATGTTGAAAGGATTATATCGCGAAATGCGTTACACTCTTCTGTGCGCCGGCCGCGCGGCACGGCGTCTGAGCGCAGTGGCGGGACGTTGCTGCGTCCGGGCAACATGGAATGTTGTCTGGGGGGCGCAGACGGAGATTGCACAGGACGGAGAACGAATGAAGACAACCCTGGCCGGCGAAGTGATCGCGGAATTTCTGGGCACGATGGTGCTGATTTTGTTTGGCGCGGGCGTTTGCGCGATGACAACTTTGTTTGGCAAGGGAGTCCCGGGCGAGATCATCAACGGCGGGTACACCAATATCAATATCGGATGGGGGCTGGGTGTGATGCTCGGCATCTTCATCGCAGGTAGAATTACAGGAGCCCATCTCAACCCCGCGGTGACCGTAGCGCTGGCGGCCTTCCGCGGATTTCCGTGGGCCAAAGTCATTCCTTACTCTCTCGCGCAGACCGCAGGCGCTTTTCTCGCGGCCGCGCTGGTGTTCTGGAATTACCATCCGGCGTTTCTCAAGGTTGACCCGATGCTTGAAAAAACCGCGGGGGTCTTCGCCACCTTTCCCGCGTTTCCGGCATTTCCATTCGCCGGGTTTCTCGATCAGGTGATCGGCACCGCGTTGTTACTGCTGCTGATCTTTGCCATCACCGATGAGCGCAACCATCCGGCGGTCAACTTCGCGCCGATATTAGTGGGCCTGCTCGTGGTGGCCATCGGGATGAGCTTCGGCGGGATGCACGGCTACCCCATTAACCCGGCGCGTGATTTCGGGCCGCGGGTGTTCACCGTTCTGGCAGGATTCAAGAATAATGGATTAACGGACGGAAGCGGCGTGTTCTGGGTGCCGATCATAGGGCCGCTGGTGGGAGGGTTGCTCGGCGCGGCGCTGTACGACTTCGCCATCCGTCCCAATCTGCCGAAGGAGTAGTTTCGTGTTACTCGCTATTCTGTCACTGGTTGCGATTGCTTCCGCGGCCGATCCGGGGCTGCGCATTGCGGGAATCTCCGTGACGCCGCGGGCGTGGGATAAGAAAGCGAACCTCGCCACGTTCGAGAAGTACGCCCGCCAGGCCGCGGCGCAGGGCGCGCAACTGATCTTATCTCCGGAAGGATTCCTCGAAGGCTATGTCGGCAACGACAAGAAGACTCCGGGCCTCACGCGCGAGCAGTACTTTGCCGTAGGGGAGCCGCTTGATGGTCCGCTGCTGCTGCGAGTGGCCGGACTTGCGCGCGAATTGAAGGTCTACCTCGGACTTGGCTTTGCGGAGCGGCGCGGCGAGCGCATGTACAACTCCTTCGTGGTCTTCTCACCGGAAGGCGCGGTTACGATTCACTACTCGAAGGCCCACACCGCCGATGATGAGCCATTCAACACGACAGGGGTGGAATTCCCCGTGGCTTCGACGCCGTTCGGAAAATGGGGCGCGCTCATCTGTTTCGACCGGCGGTTGCCGGAGACGGCGCGCATCCTGGCGATCAAGGGGGCGCAGCTCATCATGATTCCGTCCTGGGGTACCTACGGCGAGATGAACGATGCGATGATGCGGACCCGCGCGGCGGAGAACGCAGTGTGGGTAGCGTTCGTTCATCCGAAGCGATGCCTCTTCATTGATCCCAAGGGGAAGATTGTGGCGCAGGATAACGGGCAGGGCGATCAACTCGTGTTCGCCACTATTCATGCGTCAACAGCGCCCAACGGGGCCATCCGCAGCCGGAAGCCGGAGTTGTATCGCGATATCCTGCATTGATGGAATACCGAACAGGCAATCGCCTGGATCTTGACGAAGTGCTGGACCTCTACCGCGCTTCCACTTTGGGGGAACGGCGTCCGGTGGACGATCGCAACCGCATGGCGGACATGCTGCACAACGCCAACCTGGTGGTGACGGCATGGGACGGAGCGCTGCTGGTGGGAATCGCGCGCTCGATGACGGACTTTGCCTATGCCACGTACCTTTCCGACCTGGCGGTGCGGTTGAGTCATCAGCGGCAAGGCATCGGCAAGGAGCTCATCCGCCGCACGCAACGCGAGGCGCCGCGGGCATCCGTGATTCTTCTGGCGGCGCCGAAGGCAGTGGAGTATTACCCGCATATCGGCTTTCAGGCGCATCCATCCGCGTGGGTGCTTCCCGCCGGAGCCCAGATTTTGTAGCGCCGGGAAGGGAAATGCTAGTCTGGAATTAGTAGTTCCTCATGCAACAAGTGAAAGATCCGGGTGAGATTCAGGACTTCTGCAAAAAGATCCGCCGCCACATCGTGGAGATGATCACGGAGGCCAAATCCGGCCATCCCGGCGGATCGCTTTCGGCGGTGGAGACGCTGGCGGTGCTTTACCTCGAGGTGATGCGCCATGATCCAAAGAATCCCCATTGGCCGGATCGGGACCGGTTTGTTCTTGGAAAAGGACATGCTTGTCCGGTTTTGTATTCGGTAATGGCGGAATGTGGATATACGCCGGTGGATCAGTTGAAGACCTTGCGCAAATTGGGCTCCATTTATCAGGGGCATCCGGACCGGCGTTTCCTCCCGTCGCTCGAGGCCTCGACGGGATCCCTGGGGCAAGGGCTTTCCATCGGACTGGGTATGGCGCTGGCGGCGCGGCTGAACGAAAGCCCGTCCCGAACCTACGTGATGCTTGGCGACGGCGAGATTCAGGAAGGCCAGGTTTGGGAGTCGGCGATGTTCGCCGCGTTCCACAAAGTGGACAACCTGGCGGCCATTGTCGATTACAACAGAATTCAATTGGACGGATTTGTGAAGGACATCATGGACCTGGAGCCGCTGCCGGCGAAGTGGAAGTCCTTCGGCTGGCACGTGATCACGCTCGATGGCCACAATATTCCCGCGCTCCGCGCGGCTTTTGCCGAAGCGGAGGCGACCAAGGGCAAGCCCACCGTGCTGATCGCGAACACCATCAAGGGCAAGGGCGTCTCCTTCATGGAGAACAATCCGAAATTCCACGGTACGGCGCCGTCGCGGGAAGAAATGGCGCTGGCCCTGAAGGAGCTTGCATAATGGCGGTTAACACGAAGTTCGAACTGAAGATGGGCGCGGCGACGCGCGAAGCGTTCGGCAAGGCGCTGGTGGAGTTGGGGCGCGGGAACAAGGATGTGGTGGTTTGTGACGCCGACCTTGCGAAGTCGACGATGGTGCACTGGTTCGCCAAGGAGTTTCCGGAACGGTTTTTTTCCTGTGGCATTGCGGAAGCGAACATGGTGGCCATCGGAGCGGGGTTGGCTTCGGGCGGGAAGATTCCGTTCGTGGCGAGTTTTTCGGTGTTCGTGATGAACAAGGGCTTCGAGCAACTGCGAGTGACCGCGGCGTATCCGCCGGACGTGAATCTGAAGGTGGTGGGCACGCATAGCGGCATCTCGATTGGCGAGGACGGTCCTTCGCAGATGAGCATCGAGGACTTGGCGCTGGCGACGGCACTGCCGGGATTCACCGTAATCAGCCCGTGCGACGAGGTATCCATGACAGCCTTCGTACATTTGGCCGCGGAGCATTACGGGCCCGTATTCCTGCGCGCCGGACGTCCGAAAGTGCCCGTGGTGTACAACGCCGGTCAGAAGTTCGAAATCGGGAAAGCCATCGAGTTGGTGGAAGGCAGGGACGTCACGCTGCTCGCGCATGGGTTGATGGTGGCGGAATCCATCCGCGCGGCGGAGATTCTGGAGGCGGAGGGCGTTTCCGCGCGCGTCATCGACATGCCGACTATCAAGCCTCTCGATACAGAGGCAATTCGCAAGGCAGCGACGGAAACCGGAGCCATCGTGGTGAGCGAAGAGCACCTGGTGGACGGCGGTCTCGGCGTGAAGGCGGCGCAGGCCGTGGGGCAGATGCATCCCTGCGTGATGGAGTTCGTGGGGATTGAGAACACCTACGCGGAGTCCGGCACGCCGGCGGAATTGCTGGAGAAGTACGGGTTGACGGCTGCAAACATCGTAGCGGCAGCGCGGCGCGCTGTGAAGCGGAAGGGCTGAGGGATGACGATTTCAGGGCGTGCCGCTCGCGGCGACCGGTAAGCCCGCGGCCGCCATCACGCGGTGAAAGGCTTCCACGGTGACGAGCGAAGGCTTGAAGTTGCCGAAGCGGTAGCCTTCCGCAATCAGCAGGGGCGTCCAGCCGAAACGGTTTTTCCGGTTCCAGATTTCGATCTTTGCTCCCTTGGCGGCGAGGAACTCCACTGCCTTGGGCAGGTTCTTATAAGCCGCTCCATGCATCGCTGTTTCGCCGTTATTGTCGACGGCGTTGATGTCGTTGCCGAGATCGAGAGCCACCTGCATGGCTTCCACGACTTCGCTTTCGGCGCCGGCATCTTCGCCCGGGGAACGTGTGCCGAGCCCGGCGGCGGCCATGAGCGGAGTGCTGTTGTCCGTATTCGGCAGGAGGGGATCCGCGCCAAGTTTGGCGAGGAAGCGCATCAGTTCGGCGTCAGCGGTACGAGCGGCGAGGAAGAACGGAGTCGCGCCCATGGTGTTGAGGCTGGTGAGGCCGACGTTCACTTTCTTCGTCATGCGGGCATTGATGTTTGCGCCGTGGGCGACGAGGCGTTTCACCAGTTCGAGGCTATCCATGGTTCCGGAGCCGATGGGCGCCGGGTTGTTGTCGCCGAGTCCGGGCTTGCGCACCCATGTGATGGCGTGCAGGGCGGTCCAGCCAGGGATGGCGGCATTGGGGTTGGCTCCCGCGTCGAGCAATTGAGACGCGAGTTCGAAGTGGCCGTTGACCACAGCGAGGGCGAGAGCGCTGGCGCCTTTGGCGGGCGGGCCGGTGACTCCTCCCGGGCGGGCATTGGAGGAAGTGACCACCTCATTCACATCGGCTCCCGCATCGAGCAGAGCCTTCACCGCGCCGGGTTGTCCTTCGCGCACGGCAAAGAGGAAGGCGGTGAACCCGGAGGAGGTGCGCGCATGGAGATCGGCGCCGGCCTTGATGAGAGCTTTGATGACCGCGACGTTGCCCTCGGCGGCGGCCCACATGAGGGCGTTCTGGCCGTAGTACTCCTCCCTGGCATGGACATTTGCTCCATGGGAGAGGAGCGCCTGGACGGCTTCCACCTTGCCTGTGCGCGCAGCCGTCATAAGCGGTGTTTCCCCGCCAGCCAAGGCAGTGTTCGGATTCGCGCCCGCCTCGAGCAGCAGTTCCACGATTGCGCCGTTGCCGTTCGTGCAGGCGAGGGAGAGCGGCGTCACGCCGTAGCGGTTCGAGGCCTTCGCGCCGGCTCCAGCTTTGAGGAGGAGTCGCGTCATGGCAAGGTCGTCGCGATAGGCGGCCCAGTGGAGCGCAGTGCCGCCGTCCACCTGGGGCGCGTTGACGTCTGCATGTTGCGCGAGGAGGGCTTGGAGAGCTGCGATGTCACCATCTTTCGCGGCATCCGCCACCGCGGATCCCGTTACGGCCGCCGCCAGAGAAGAGGCTGCAACCACGACAGCCAGAATCCACTTGCTCATCACGAATGACTGCCTCATCAGACGGAGAGAGGATCGAGGAGTTGCTTCACCTTGCCGGTGCTGTCGGCGAAGTGGTCGAGGTGCACTCCGGCCTTCTCGAGCAGAGTCAGATGAAGATTGGCGAGCGGAGCGGGGTGCGCGTAGCGGAGATGGCGTCCGCCCTTCATGCGGCCCGCTGCCCCGCCGGCGACGAGGATGGGCAGGTTCACGTGATCGTGCACGTTGGGGTTGCCCATGCCGCTGCCGTAGAGGTAGAGGGAGTGATCCAGAAGAGTGCCATCTCCTTCTTTCGTCGCCTTCAGCTTTTGGAGGAAACAGGAGAACAGGGAAACGTGGAATGCATTGATCTGAGCGACCTTGGCCATCTTTTCCGGATCGTTGTTGTGATGCGTCAGCGGGTGATGGGGATCGGGAACACCGATTTCGGGGTAAGTGCGCGTGCTGGTTTCGCGCGCCAATTGGAAGGTGATGACGCGCGTCACATCGCCCTGGAAGGCGAGCACCTGGAGATCGAACATCAGCTTGGCGTGATCGGCGTAGGCGGCGGGAACGCCGACGGGGCGGTCGAGGTCAGGCATCTGCGAATTCGCGGTGGTGGCCTCGGCTTTTTGAATTCTGCGCTCGACCTCGCGGACCGTGTCGAGGTACTCGGAGACCCGGTTGCGATCAGCGGGACCCAGCTTTCGTTGCAGGCGGGAGATATCGGCGCTGACAAAGTCGAGCAGGCTGGCTTTCGCTTTGAGGTCCGCAAGGCGGTCCGCGGCGCTGCCGCCATCACCGAACAGTCGTTCGAAGGCGATGCGCGGGTGCGCTTCCGCCGGCAGCGGCGTGGTGGGCGACGGCCAGGAAAGATTGTTCTGGTAGACGCAGGCGTAGCCGTTGTCGCACTGTCCGACGGTGGTGAGCAGATCCATGGCGAGTTCGAGTGAAGGAAGCCTCGTCTCCTGCCCGAGTTGTTTAGCGGCGATCTGATCGACGGTGGTTCCCAGGTAGTAGTCCGTGCTCTCTGTCCACTTGGCGGTAGCGGCGCTGAGGAAGGCGGCGTTCGAAGTGGCGTGCGTGCCCGGATAGGCGTTGCGCAGTTCCATGTTGGTGAGGACGGTGAGTTGATCCTTCACGGGTTCGAGAGAGCGCAGCGTGGGCGAAAGCTCCGCCAGCGTTCCTTCCCCGGGAGGAGTCCACTGGGCAATGGTGGAGCCCATGGGAACGTAGACGAATCCCAGGCGGCGCACCGGATTGGCTGGAGAGGCGGCCATGGCCGTGAGCGAGGGGACCATGGCATCGAGCAACGGCAAGGCAAGGCTGGCTCCCATGCCACGCAGAAGCGTACGGCGCGGCAGAGCTTTCCTGGTGATGATCATTGGGATCTCCTCATCTGAAACGGTGTGCTGCCTACAACTCCAATTATGAATGCGGAAAACCTGTAGTCCCTGGATGCGGCCTGCGCGATGATCTTTCGAATGGCCGGGGCATCGTAATATTCGGTTCCGCGTCCTAATGCGTACGTGAGAAGCTTTTCGGTAAACGTGGTGAAGAACGGCTGCGGATGGCTCAGCAATGCCTGTTCGAGGCCGGCTACCCCGGTGAAGGCATGGCCGTCGGGAAGATTGCCGGCGGCGTCGATGGGCGAGTTGCCGTCTTTGGCGCGGAACCGTCCCACCGCGTCATAGTTCTCCATTGCGAAACCGATGGGGTCCATGAGTTGGTGGCATGCCGCGCAGACGGGGTTCGCGCGGTGCGCGGCGAGGCGCTGGCGCATGGTCAGCGTGTTGCTGATCCCGTGGTCTTCCTTGAGCGCGGGCACCACGGGCGGCGGCGGGGGCGGAGGAATGCCAAGGAGGTTGGCGAGGACCCATTTCCCTCGAATGACAGGCGAGGTGCGGGTGGCGTAGGAAGTGACGGTCAGCACGCTGCCCTGGCGCAGCAGCCCGCCGCGCACGCTGTCCTTATCGAAGCTAACGCGCCGGAAGCGCGGTCCGTAGATGTTGGGGATGCCGTAGTGTTTGGCGAGGCGGCCGTTCACGAAGGAGTAGTTGGCGCGGAGCAGGTCAAGCACATTGCGATCTTCCCGCATGATGCTTTCAAAGAAAAGCTGCGTTTCGATATGAAAGGCCTGGCGGAGATTGTCATCGAAGTCCGGGAAGAGGCGCATATCCGGAGTCATCGAGTCGAGGTTGCGCAGGTACAGCCATTGATCGGCGAAGTTATCGACCAATGCTTTGGAGCGCGGATCGGCGAGCATGCGGCTCACCTGGCGTTCGAGGATGGCGGGGTCTTTCAACTTCCCTTGAATGGCGGCATCGAGCAGGTCATCGTCAGGGATGCTACTCCACAGGAAGAAGGAGAGGCGCGAGGCGAGTTCGATATCACTGACGCGGTAGGCGGTGTGTGGGGCGACGCCGGACGGGTCCTGTTCGACGCGGAAGAGGAATTCGGGGCTCACCAGGATGGCGCGCAGTCCCATTTCGATGCCGGCCTCGAAACCCCCGCTGCCCGCGGCTTGCTGATAGAACCTGAGGGGGACGTGGAGGTCCGCATCCGTTACCGGGCGGCGGTAGGCGCGGCGCGTCAGAGTGGAGAGGATGCGCTTGGCGCAAGGGGCTTCTTCCGATGGGTTTGCCGGACGGCAGAGGAAGATTCGTTCGCGGCTAGGCGTGTCTCCGGGGCCTGTGGCCTGGTAGGGACCGTTGATAGTGATGGAATAGAGAGCCGGCTGGATTCGTGGATGCCGGTCCATATTAAAGTGCGCCTGGTAGGGCTGGCGCTCAGTTTCGAGCAAAGCGGAACGCTTTTTTGGAAAATCGACGCCAATTCGGTGCGGCCCGGCCTTCACAGGGATGCGCACATGGAGGCCGAGATCGACGGCATGATGATCGGCGCCATGGGGAGGAGGCTGCACCGTGAAGATCTGGGTGCGTGCGCCGTCGAGGGTCAATTCGATCTGATGACTGCCAGTGAGGCCTTCGACGTGTTCGTTGCGGTCACGCTGGAGCCGGAGTTGAAACTCATATTCGGCATCAAGGGGGAACGTGAAATCAACTACAGCGCCGCCGCGTGTGCCGAACGGGAGTTCGTCGAAGCGCTCCTCTTGAGTCAGGTCCGGAGGGTACTGAATGGTGTCTCCACCCGGAGAACGTAACGGCCGGCCGACGGCCTTCCGGCTGATTTTCTGGGCGGCATTGAGGTAGCGCTCGAGCAGCGTGGGGGAGAGGTTTCCGACCGTGACATTGTCGAACCCGTGGCTCGTTTCGTCTCCGGGCAGGAGCGCGCTGACGTCCGTGTCGATGGCGAGCAGGTCGCGAATGGCGTTGTGATATTCGGTGCGGTTGAGGCGGCGGAACGTATCGGTGCGTCCGGGATCAGGCTTTGCCTCCGCGGCGCGATCGAGCGTGGAGGCGATTGCAGAGACAAGCTGGTTGTAGGCGCGTTCATCGGGGCGGGGCGCGGGTGGCGGCGGCATGAAACGCGCATCCAGTTTGCGAACGACTTTCTCCCACTTTTCGGCGTGGTCCGCGGCATTTTCGAGTTGCAGGGTGTCGAGAGCGAGGCCGCCTGTTTTCGATCTGCTGTTGTGGCAGCCCACGCAGTAGCGGTTGATGGCAGCGCGTTCGGGGGAAAATGCGGCGGGTAGAGGGACGGCCAACAGGAGGGGAAGGCAAGCGGAAATACAGTACGCCCAGCGGCTCATGAAGGTTTCATCCTCGGTAACTACGGATACTATATCGTGTTTTTCAGGGAACCTGGCAACCTGGAAGGACCGTGTTGGGATCGTGGGAAGCCAGCGTCTGCTGCTGCGGTTTGGTCCACTCGGGGAACAACCAGGAAAGAACTCAGGCAGGCTAGAGTTGAAGAGTGAACAGGTAGGCAAAAGGTTTGTTCGCTCAATACGGAGCGGCTGTTGCAGGATGTCTTGGGCGATTTCCGGCTGGAGCCGGTGTGGGGGGGAGTGGAAGGGCTGGGGAACTGCCTCACCGGCAAGATTCGCAGAAAGCCGACAGCAAGCATGGAACGAATCCCGCCTTGCTAAACTCGTGTGAGGAGGCGGCCAGGGATGAACATGTTTGACCGGATTACTTTCGCACAAAACATCATGGGCGGACGCGCATGCATCCGCGGAATGCGCATCACCGTGTCGCTTCTGGTTAACCTCGTGGCAAACGGCTTGTCTACTCCGGAGATCCTGAAAGAATACCCCGATCTCGAAGCGGGAGATATCAAACAGGCACTCGCCTACGCGGCCGCTCTCGCAAACGACGAGTTCCATCCATTCGCGCCAACAGCAGCATGAACTTCCTCGCCGATATGGGGGTTTCCATGACAACGCGCTTCATCACGACGTTCGGGGGCATGGCGCAACAAGCGGAGCGCCGGTGATACTTCGCAGCGGCGCTCCACCACGTCACGTTGTCAACACTGATCAACCCAGGAGGGCGATCTTGCAGCGGATCTCGCGGTTAGCGGCCATGATTCCCTCGCCGCGGTCCAGAGTGAAGACCCCGGTCTTCTGGTTGTAGTCGAGGCATTCATACCAGCCTTCCGAAAGGCCTGGTGTTACTGCGCCTCCGGTGGACTCCACCACCCAGAGGCGTGGCGAATAGGTGTCCCAATGGCCGGGGCTCCGGCGTCCCGGTTCAGTGATCATGATGTGGCCGGCATTCTTGACGCCGCCGCCGCCGGGGATGATGTTGTTCGAGGAATTCACCAGGCCGAGGAGGTACGTGTGGGCCGGATTGATGTCCTCCCAGCGGCGCACGAGGGGGAGATCGTTGAAGAAGCGGGTGATCTGCGAGTCCGGGCCCTTCAGATCATTGAATCCGCCATGCGACCAGGTATTGCCCTTCCTGCCGTGCCAGATGTAGTTCCCCACAAACCCGTTGCAATCGAGCCCCAGGGCGCTGTCGGCGTAGGCCTGGAGACCGTTTGTGGCGAGGCCCCAGTGCTCCGCCAGTTGAAGCACCACCTGGCAATGCTCCGGCGCGCCTTTTCCGAGAAAGGAATAGACTGCCAGTCCACCCCAATCCACATCGTTCCGGGTGATGACGGACTTTTGTCCGTCATCCTTTTCGATGCTGATCTTGAGACCGGGAAGACCGGCGTGCCGGAGGCGGTCTTCGCTTCTGGTGAGGCCCGTGGACATCGTCACCTCGCCGCTGTCGGTGAGGATGGTGAGGTCCGTGTCGATGCCCCGGTTAAAGTACTTTGACCGGAAGGCCTCCATGGCGGCGGTGTTTACCGTCGAGTGATTCAGGACATAGCGGCTGACGCGGACGGTCTCGACGGTTCCGTTCTTCTTCTTCACCTTGAGATTGGTGTATTTCGCCTTGTATTGCGCGGGTGTCATGGCAGTGTTCTCCTGTCGTTGATATTCAGCGCAATCCGGCCCAATGGCCGGTCTCGACGATCTCCACCTCGCGGGGAAGGCCGGGGATGAGCATGGGCACCTGGCTGCGGTATGCGCGATACTCGGGATGCTCTTTCATCAGGTCGGCCTCCTCGAAGCGGACAGCGACCAGCATGTAGACGGTTGTGGCCAGGGCGAAGAACAGGTGTGTCGCCGTCATGTCCGGAGTGGACCAGAAGGTGAACAGCCAGCCGACGTATAGAGGATGGCGCACTACGCGGTAGAGCCACGGCACGGCAAAGCGCAACCTGGCTTGCGGCTTACCCTGCAACTCCCTCCACACCTGCCGCAGGCCGAACAGGTCAAAATGGTTGATCACGAAGGTGCTCACCAGGACCAACAGCAACCCGAAGGCGTATCCGGCGTACATAAGGCCGCGGCCGGCGGCGGATTCGATATTCCAAACCACGCCTCCCAGCGGCTGCCATTGCCAGAACAGCAGCATCAGGGCGAGACTGCTGGCCAGAACATAGGTGCTGCGCTCCGCCGAGTGCGGAATGACGCGCGTGAGGAGGCGCTTGAACGCCGGGCGGGCCATGACGCTGTGTTGAACAGCGAATAGAGACAGCAAGGCAAGATCGATGCACAAGGCGGTCTGCCAGGGAATGGCGGCGGGCGAGTCGAGCGACTTGGGCACGGCGAAATTGCCGATGAAACCGACGGCGTAGAGGAATGCCGCCAGAAAGGCGGCATAGGCCATGACACCGTATGAGAAAACAGCGATCCTCTTCATTGTTTTTTTTCCTTTCCTGATATTTCCCAGGAAACTGTGGCGCGAAATTGCAGCGCTTTGTTTCTTCTAATCAGGAAGCGAGGAAGGAAGAGAAAATTGGCAAACTGATTTTCACGGGCGGAGCGAATCAGGGCATGCGCGCCGCGGAAAGCCGGCGACGGACAAACACATTGCCCGGAAGTTTCCTGTCCCAGTACTGCCAGAGGTCGAGGCGCTTTTGGCGCAGCGCGTTCGCTTCGGCAAGGCGGCCCGCCCGGGCGTAGAGAATGCCCAGGTCCTCATAGAGGAGAGAGAGATTGTTGGCGTGGCGCAGATCAGTCAGCGGCCGCGGATGGGATGTGTTCACTTTCTCCCGCAGTTCTTCATAGGTCCGGATGGCGGCCGCGGTGTCGCCGGTATCGGCGTAGTGGTCCGCAAGCGCGCGCAACGCATAATCTGCTTCACCGCCGGGTTCGACGCGGGCGGCGGGATAGGCGTGAAGCGTTCGCAGAATCGCGAGTGCGGCCCCGACTCGCCTGCCTGATTCCTCGGGACGCCGCAGGCGGCGCAAGGCGTAAGATGAGCCCGTCAGCAGCCAGACCTCCTCACGGCGCGCCTTGGAGTTGTTTCTCGCTTCCCGCAGCCGGAACAGAGTGTGATCGTAGACGGCAAGCGCCCGGGCCGGATCGCGGTCTCGCAGGATGTCGCCAAGTTCGCGGCCGGCCATGGAAATGTAAGACCGGCTCGCATAGTCCTGCGGATCGCGGCGGGCAAGGTTCTCGGCCATGTCGAAAGCTCTTTGTAGCAGGGGTTCGGCATCGCGCGGGCGGTCGAAGCCGACGTTGTGGAGTTCGCCGAGAATCAGGCCCTCGCGCCACAGGGCTCCGCAAAGCTGCAATGTGCTGTCTGTGTTTTCCGGATCGGCGAACTTTTCGGCGATCGCGCGCGATTGCCTTATTGCCTGCAAGGCTCCATCCAGGTCGCCGGCAAAACGGGCTGTATTGGAGAAGATACCCAGGCTCTTGCTCAGCAGCCGTTCGTCTTTGCTCCGGAGCGAGATATCGACGGACCGCCGGGCGTAACGGGCGGCCTCCTCCAGATAGTGGATGTTCGAATGAGCCAGGGCAAGATTCGCATAGAGCCGTGCCGCGGTGGAGATATCTTCCGGCGTAACACCCGGCATTGCCAGCAGAGCTTCGAGGCGTGAATCCGCCTTGCGTCCCAACGCGAGGCAGTCCTCGGTGTGGTTCTCCGATTGGGCAAGAATCATCGCATCGTGGGCAATTCCGGCCGAGGTGAGCAGCGCGTTCTTCCTTTGAGGGAAAGAGGGGACTGCGAGAACGGTTTCGATGAGCGCATCCGCCTTCTTAAGGCTTCTGGCGGCTTCGGCGAAGTGGCCAAGGTTGGAGTTGGCCGGCACTCCCTGCACCCGCGCCACCTGCAGGTAGGCTGTGCCGATCTCGAGTGTCAGGTCCATGTCTTGTCCCGACGGGACTCCCCAGCGTGTCTTGTGCGCCTCGGCTTCCAGGCCCTCCAGATACTCGGTGGCTGCCGACACGATACGGTTTCTGGCTTTGGTGGAGCCCGGCAGATTGCGAATGTCGGCGTCGAGGTCGAGGAGCCGCTTGGACAACTGGCGCACCTGCTGAAACCGGCGCTGTGCAACAGCGCGCTCGCGATCGGCCACCATCGCGCCTCCGGCGATACCGAGGAATGCGAGAATGCCAGCGGCGACGGGTAGCCAGCGTCTGCGCACGAACTTACGCGCAAGGTACAAAGCATTGCCCCGGCGGGCTTGAACCGGTCTGTGCTCGAGGTATGCCCGCAGGTCGGCGATGAACAGGTCCACGGACGCGTACCGTTCTTCCGGCTCGATGCGCATCGCCTTCGCGAGAATGGCGGCAAGATCCCTGGGGATGTCATCCCCCGCCGGAGCGGCGGGCGCCCGCGGGGTGCGTCCGGTGAGCAGACGGTAGAGGACGGCGCCCAGGGAATAGATGTCGGTGGCGGTGGCTTGGGGGTCTCCCTGGAGCTGTTCCGGACTGGCGTATTCGGGCGTGAGGGCCCGCTCGACGGTGCGTGTTTGCTCGGGGGAATCGAGGATCTTGGCGATGCCGAAATCGAGCAGTTTCGGCTGGCCGGCGGCATCCACCAGGATGTTGGAGGGTTTCAGATCGCGATGGATGATGAGGTTGCGATGAGCATAGGAGACGGCCTCGCCCACCTGAATGAAGAGAGTGAGCGCGTCGCGTATATCGAGTCGCGAGACGTATTCATCGATGCGGGTCCCTTCGACATACTCCATCACCAGGTAAGGGTGGCCGTTGCTGTGGCCCGCATCGAGCAGGCGGGCGGTTCCCGGATGGTTCAGCGAGGCCTGGATCTGCCGCTCGCGCAGGAACCGGTCCCGAAGGGAGGGGAGGTTGGCTCCGGCGTGCAGAAACTTGATGGCCACCTGCTGCTCGATCTCGCCGTCATCCCGCTCGGCAAGATACACCGCTCCCATGCCGCCGTTTCCCAGCAGACGGATGAGGCGATAGGGGCCGCAGCGGCCATCCTCCGCGGCCGGTCCGCCGGAAAGCAGGAACCGTCCCGCGGCTGCTTCCACCACGCCTCCCAGCAATGTGCCGTTCGTTTGATCGAAGTCGAGCAGGCATTCGAGTTCGTCCCGGACATGGCCGGGGACTTCATGGCGGGCATAATGCGCTTCACGATAAGCGGTAGGATGGCCCGCGAGTTCGCGAAACAGGACTCGTACATCCTCGTTCATGAGAAGATGGGCTCCCTCTCATGTGTTACGCGAAATTGCGGGCCGGTTGTGGATCAGCGCTCCACGAAGTTGTTTCCTGCGGAGAAACGCTGCCGGTGCTAGCCTTGATCTAATGAGCGCCGCCATCCAGCAACTCTTTGAGAGGCTCAAGACAGGGGACGGCTCCGCGCTCAGCGAACTCACTCCCACGCTATACAAGGAACTGCATCGCATCGCTTCGCGGCAATTACGAGTGGAACGTCCCAACCACACGCTGCAGCCCACCGCGCTCGTCAATGAGGCGTACTTGAAGCTGTTCGAGGGGGGCAGCCGCGAATTCACAGACCGCGTCCACTTCCTGGCGGTGGCGTCCCGCGTGATCCGGCAAGTGCTGGTGGACTACGGCCGGGCTCGCGCCACGCTGAAGCGTTCCCCCGGCGTCAGCGGCGACAGCGCGCCGCTTGAGGCAAGCCTCGAAGTGAAGACAGGTAAGGGCGTGGAACTGCTCGAACTGATTGAACTGGATGCTGCCATGCAGGCGCTGGCGGCTGAAAACGAGACCATGGCGCGCTTGATCGAGATGCGGTATTTTGGTGGCATGACGGCCGAGGAATCGGCTGAGGCGCTGGGGATTTCGGTGCACGTGGTGCGCCACGATATACGGTTCGCGCAGGCGTGGCTGCGGCAGCGGCTGTCGCGATAGATTGCTGTTTCCGCTCTTCCACCCGGATGGAGTATAGTAACGCACAGTATGAATCGACGCACGTTCACTGCCTCCCTTGCCGCTTCGCTAGCATCCGCCGCGGGTAAGCTTCCCGCCAACCGCAACATCAAGTGGGCGGTCAGCGCGGGACTCTGGTCGCACTATCCGCTGGCTCCCTTCACGGACATCCTGGATGTCATGCGAGACACGGGATTCATCGGGGTCCGGTTGACCGGATATCCCGGCATCCTGAAAACCTACAACATGACGGCACAGCAACTGGAGAGCGAGATATCGAAACGCAATCTGTATGTGGCGACGATCTCCTTCGGGGGGCCGGTGAATGATCCGGCTCAGCACAAGAACGTTGTGGCGAAGGCGCGGGAGGCGATGAATTTCCTCAAGATCTTCGGCGCCGATCACCTGGTGGTGTTCCCCCCGAGCCGCCGCAAGGCCGGAGAGAACGTGGACGCCGCGTTTGCCGCCATGTGCAAAGGCTTCAACCTGATTGGCGAAGCGGCGAACGAGATGGGCTTCAAGGCAGGACTTCACAACCACCTGGACGAGATGGTGGAAGGTCCGGCGGAAGTGGACAAGTGCATGCAGATGACCGATCCCAAGCTCTTCAATTTCGCTCCGGATACAGCGCACCTGCACCTGGGCGGAAGCAACGTCGTCGAGATGTACCAGAAGTACAAGCACCGGCTGGTGTTCATGGATTACAAGGACGCGCGGTGGACCACGCCGAAGGAAGATCTGAAGCTGCCCAACGGACACGTGCACAAGAAGGATTCCTCATCGGCGAAATTTTTTGAGAGCATCTACGACCTGGGAGATGGCGATATCGACTTTCCGGCCTGCCATCGCATCCTGAAGGAGATTTCGTACAAGGGGTGGATCTGCGTAGACTTGGATAGGACGCGCAAGGGGCCGCGCGTGAGCTACGAACGTTGCGGGCGTTATGTGGTGGACAAACTCGAGCGTATCTATGTTTAGCACCTGGTTTAGCACTGGGTTCAGCACTGCGCTGCACACCACGCGAAGGGCATTTCTGGCGCAGGTGGCGGCAGCGGCTTCGGCCGCCGGCGGGCGCACCATTATCGACACGCACCTCGAGGTGTGGACCGACGATCCGAAATTTCCCTTTCATCATCCCGAGCGTCCGGACCTGAAGCGCGTTCCGGTGCAGGCTCCCATCGAGAACGAAGTGGAAGAGATGCGGGAGTTCGGATTGAAATACGCGGTGCTGATCAATCCGCGGTATTACGGCTGGGACAACTCCTACATCAGCTACTCGCTGCACATGTATCCGAACCTGTTTGTGGCGCACGGGTTGCTGAATCCGGAGGATCCGGATCCGGCGGCGCGCCTGCGGTACTGGGTGAAAGAGCACGGCTTTCAGGGGATGCGCTTCAGCCCCATCTATCACCCGAAATCAACCTGGCTCAACTCGAAGGCGCACTACCCGCTGTGGAAGGAAGCCGAACGTCTGGGGGCCGTGTTCAACTACTACATCCTGCCGCATCAGATGCCGATGCTCGAGGATATGGCCGGACGGTTTCCGGGGGTCAAGATCGTCATCGATCACCTGGGGAAGCCGGACCTGAAATCGGCCGATCCGTGGCCGGAATTCAAGAAGATGTTCCGCCTGAAGAGGTTTCCGCAGGTCTGGGTGAGCGCCTCGGAGCCGTATGAGCTTTCGCTGACAAAGGAGTTTCCGTATAAAGATACGTTCCCGTTTTTCAAAGCGACCTACGAGGAATTCGGCGGGAAACAATTGATCTGGGGGACCGGATACCCGAAGCCGCGCTGGGAATTGCCGATGGATAAGGAATTGGAATTCGTGGAGCGGTGGCTGGATTTTTATACGGCGGAGGACAAGAAGCTGATATTGGGAGAGAACGCGCTGCGGATCTGGAGATTTCCGCGCGGGTGATGTTGAAGGGGGAGTGACAGGTGTAACGGGAGGGGGAGTTGCGGGAGTTGGCTAGTGGCTGCTAAGATGCGGGTTGAGTCTTAGTGATCACTCGCTAACTTATGAGCGTCCACCCTTCTTCCTCTCCCCCAAAGGCCCGCATGACTTCCGAGCAGCGCCGCGCCGCCATCGTTGACGCCGCTGTTCAACTCTTTAGCAAGAACGGCTTTCGCGGCACCACCACACGGCAGTTGGCGGCAGCCGTCGGGGTGTCGGAGCCGGTGCTCTACCTGCACTTCCAGACGAAGCGGGATCTTTATTCAGCGATAATCGAGAAGCTGGCGCAGTCCGCGCCCCCGAGCGATACCGAGTGCGAGATGTCCGCCCTGGCCCGGATAGGTGATGACTCCGCCTTCTTTCTGCGGCTGGCGCATGGGATGGTTCAGTGGCACCAGGAGGAGCCTGCGCGCATCCGCCTGCTGATGTTCAGCGCACTCGAGGGACACGAATTATCTGACCTTTTTTACCAGCGGCACATCGTACCCTTCTACGACGCGCTATCGAAATATATCCAGCAGAGAATCGAGCAGGGGGCGTTTCGCGACGTCGCTCCCATGGTGGCGGCGCGGGCCTTTTGCAACATGGTCGCCGGCTTTGCCAAGGACCTGGTTCTCTTCGGCGGACCAGAGAACAAAGAATCGAACAAAAAGAATCTGGAAGCAATGGTGAATATCTTTCTATGTGGTGTCCGAAAATCTTAGGAATACTCCCAATGAAATACGCATTGTGCGCACTACTGTTAGGTTTGGCGGCGTGCTCGAAACAGGCGGACAAAGGGGCCGTGGAGGCAGCCGCGCCCAAGAAAGCCGAGCCGGTTGAAGTGCAGGTCGTGGCGGCGCAGGTCCGGACCACGGACCGGTCGATTCTGGTGACAGGCTCGCTGCTGGCGGACGAAACGGTGACGATGGTGTCGGAAGTGCAGGGCCGCATTACGGCGGTGCACTACGATTTCGGGCAGACGGTACGCAAGGGCGACGTGCTGGTGGAGATCGACAAGACCGAGTATCAGCTTCAGTTGGAGCGGAGCAAAGCGGCGCTGGCGCAGGCGCTGGCGCGCCTGGGAGTGGAGCCGGGGGCAGGGAAGCAGACTCCCACCACAACGCCCGCGATGCGGCAGGCGAAGGCGCAGTTGGAGGACGCGAAGTTCAAGTTCGAAAGCGCGGCGAAGCTGGTAAAGAGCGGAGACATCAGCCAGGAGCGCTACACGGAACTCGAAAAGGCGATGCATGCGCGCGAGGCGGCGTATGAGGCGACCAAAGACGAAATGCGGACGCTGTGGGCGAACGTCGACGCGTTGAAAGCCGATGTGGCGCTGATGGAGAAGAAACTGCGGGACACGATGATCCGCGCCCCGTTCGACGGCTCGGTGTCGGACCGTAAAGTGGCCCCGGGACAATACGTGAAGGACAACGTGGCGCTGTTGACGCTGGTGAAGGCGAACCCGATGCGGCTGCGGCTGGAAGTGCCGGAAACAGCCGCCGGGGCGGTGCGGATCGGTACGGCGATCGAGTTCACCACGGACGCGGCTCAGGGACAGAAGTTCAGCGCTACGGTGAGAGAGTTGAATCCGGCTCTGAACGAGCAGTCCCGGACGCTGATCGCCGAGGCGCGCTTTACCTCCCCCGCTGCGCGGCTCCGTCCGGGAATGTTCGTGCAGGTGCGCCTGCTTCTGGAGCGCGGCATCCAAGCCGTCGTTGTGCCCAAGGAAGCGGTCTACGCCGTGGCTGGGCTGACGAAGATCTTCGTAGTCCGGAATGGAAAGCTGGTGGAGTTCCGCATCGCCCCGGGCGAGATGATGGAGAACTGGATGCAGGTTCCGCCGGAACTCATCCAGGGCGGGGAACCGGTGGTGGTGTCGGATCTGGGGCGACTGATCGACGGGCAGCAGGTGCGCGTGAAGGCGAGGAGTTGACGCCATGCGGAAACTAGCGAAAATCTGCGTCGAGCGCCCGGTATTCGCCACCATGCTGATCCTGGCGCTGATGGTGCTGGGACTCGATGCCTACCGTAAGCTGGGTGTCGATCTGTTTCCGAAGGTAGAGTTTCCGATTGTCACCATCACCACAACCCTGCGCGGCGCGTCACCCGAGGAAGTGGAAACGCAGATCAGTAAGCGTATCGAAGAGAGCGTGAATACCATCAGCGGCATTGACGATCTGCGGTCTACCTCGGCCGAAGGAATTTCCATCGTTTCCATCCAGTTCGTGCTCGAGAAGGACGCCGAGGAGGCGGCGCAGGAAGTGCGGGACAAGGTGAACCGCGTGCTGAGCCAGCTTCCCAAAGACGCCGATCCGCCGGTGGTGGAGAAACTCGCCACGGACGCTTCGCCGATTCTGACGGTGGTGGTTTCCTCGGGCCGGGATCTGCGGGAGACCACGAAGCTGGTGGATGACGGCATCAAGAAGAACATTGAATCGCTCAACGGCGTGGGCCAGGTGCGATTCGTCGGAGAGCGCCAGCGGCAGATTCAGGTGATCCTCGACGGGGAACGTCTGTACGCGTACAACCTGAACATCGACCAGGTGCGCCAACAACTGGCGTTGCAGAACGTCGAGGTGCCCGGGGGCAACATCGACCAGGGCAGGCGCGAGGTGTCTCTGCGCACGCTCGGGCGGGTGGAAAGGCCGCAGGACTTCGAACGGATCATCGTCGCCAACCGCGGCGGGCAGCCGGTGCGCATCTCCGACATCGGGCACGTCGAGGATACGTTTGAAGAGCCGCGTTCCCTGGCGCGGCTGGATGACCGTCCGGCGGTGGCGCTTGAGGTGCGCAAGCAGGCGGGGACGAACACGCTCGAGGTGATCCACAACATCAAGTCACGGATCGAGGAGTTGCGGCCGTTCCTGCCGCCGGATCTCGATATCAGCTATGCGCGCGACCAGTCCAGCTTCATCCACGACTCGTTCGAGGCGGTGCAGGAGCACCTGGTCCTCGGGTCGATCCTCGCCGGACTCATCGTGATGCTGTTCATCCGCAGTTGGCGATCGACTCTGATCGCCGCCATCGCCATCCCGACTTCCATCATTTCCACCTACACGCTGTTGAACATGATGGGGTTCACGCTGAACCAGATCACGATGCTCGGGCTGACGCTGATGGTGGGCATCGTGATTGACGACGCCATCGTGGTGCTCGAGAACATTTTCCGCTTCATGGAAGAAAAGAAGATGACGCCCATGGAGGCGGCCATTGAAGGGACGCGGGACATCGGGTTGGCGGTGATGGCCACCACGTTCAGCCTTGTCATCATCTTCCTGCCGGTGGCGATGATGGGCGGAATCGTGGGCCGGTTCATGTCGAGCTTCGGCTATACGGCGGCATTCGCCATCATGGTGTCGCTGCTGGTGAGCTTCACCCTCACGCCGATGCTCTGTTCGCGGTTTCTCAGGCATGAGCACACGGCGTCCGGGGAGGGGACCAAAGACACGTTCCTCTTCAAGTGGATGTCCGCCTTTTATCACGCGCTGCTCACGTGGTCAATGAAACACCGCTGGGTGATCGTGGTGGTGTCGATCCTGGTGTGCCTTTCCAGCGGGCCGATGTTCATGAGCATTGGCAAGGACTTCCTTCCGCAGGACGACCAGAGCGAGTTCGAGGTGTCGGTGAAGACGCCTCCTGGTTCGTCGCTCGAGGGCACCGAAACGGTGTTCCGGCAAGTGGAACAGGACCTGCGCGGCTTGCCCGGCGTCACAAATCTGTTCACCACCATCGGCGCCGATATCCGCAAGCAGGTGGATCGCGGCTCGGTGCTGGTGGAACTCGTGCCTCCCAAACAGCGCAAAGACACGCAGCAGGCGCTGATGGCGATGACGCGCGAAAGGCTGGCGAAGTACCGGGATCTGACGATTTCGGTGCAGCCGCCATCGGTGATCAGCGGCGCTCCGGACCATGAACTCATGTTCTTCCTCCAGGGCCCGGACCTGAATGTGCTGAACGAGTATGCGCAGAAGATCAAGGCGCGGCTGGCGGCGGAACCCGGCGTGGTGGATCTGGAAAGCTCGTACGAAGGCGGCAAGCCGGAGGTGCGGGTGCTGGTGAAGCGCGACAAGGCGGCGGACCTGAACGTCAGCGTCTCCTCGATCGCGACAGCGCTGCGCACGCTGGTAGGCGGCGACGAACAGGCGACCACTTTTCGGGACAAGGACGACCGTTACGACGTGATGCTGCGCGTGGACAAGCAGTTTCGAAATTCGCCGGACGCCCTGCGGCGGCTGTATGTGCCTTCGACGACGCTCGGCAACGTGCCGGTGGCGAATGTGGCGAGCCTCGAGGAGGCCTCGGGGCCCATCCAGATCGAGCGCTACAACCGGCAGCGGCAGATCATGATCTCGGGCAATATCGGCAAGGGACAATCGCTGAGCAACGTGATTCAGCTTCTGAACAACCAGGTGGCCGAAATGAAATTGCCGCCCGAATACCGCACGGGCCTGGTGGGCCGCAGCCGCGAGTTAGGAAGGGCGGGTGCGAACTTCGCCATCGCGCTGCTGCTTTCCATTGTGTTCATGTACATGATCCTGGCCTCGCAGTTCGAGAGCTTTGTGGATCCGGTGACCATCCTCCTGAGCCTGCCCTTATCGGTGCCGTTCGCGATCGGGGCGCTGTTCCTGACGAGGGAGAATTTTTCCATTATCTACAGTTCGGTGGGGATTCTGGTGCTGTTCGGAATCGTGAAGAAGAACTCGATTCTTCAGATCGACCACATCAAGAACCTGCGGCGGGAAGGGATGCCGCGGCTCGAGGCCATACTGCGCGGCTGCGATGACCGTTTGCGTCCTATTCTGATGACCACGGCGGCGCTGGTGGCGGGAATGATTCCGCTGGCTCTCGGCACGGGCGCGGGCAGCGGAACGCGGCGCACGGTGGCGATTGTGGTCATCGGCGGACAGTCCATGGCTTTGCTGCTGACGCTGCTGGTGACGCCGGTAGCCTATTCGCTGTTCGACGATCTGGCTCATTCGCGCGTCTGGGCCTCGATTGGCGCACTGCTGCGAGGCGGCCGCCGCGAACTATCCCCGCAATCCGGTGATTAGAGAGGTTGGTATCATGCGTGTCCTGTTGCTGAGTGCGCTGGTAATGTGTGTGCATGGGCAGACGTCCCCTCCCCGCGTGGGTGTGGGGATCACACAGCGCAAGTTGAGCCTCGACGAGGCCGTGCAAACCGCGCTCAAGAACAATCTGGAAATCGAGATTGAAAAGACCGCCCAAGCCTCCGCCTACGAGGCCATTCGCGGAGCGAAGGGATTCCTCGATCCCAACTTCCGCTGGCAGCCTTCGGCGGAAACCCGCAACACGCCGACCAGTTCGGTGCTGGCCAGTTCCACCGGGAAGATTACGGAGAATTCCTGGGTACAGAATTTCTATTTCCGCCAGCGGGCGCCCTGGCAGGGGATGTCGTTTCACGTCGACTTCGAGAATTCGCGGCTGTCGACAAACAATCCGTTCGTGGGGCTGACCCCCTACATCACCCCGCGGTTTACGGCAGGCCTTTCGTTGCCGCTCTTGCGGGACCGGCAGATTGACCAGGACAGGGCGCAGTTGACGCTGCGGCGCAAGCAGGCGGATGTCTCCGACTCGAGCTTCGCGCTGCGGGTGATTGACGTGATCGCGCGCGTCGAGCAGGCTTACTACGACCTGGTGGCGGCCCGCGCCGATCTCGTTGTGGAGAGTGAGAGTGTCGACCTGGCGCGGGAGCAGTTGGACCGCACCAAGCGCATGATTGCCAGCGGCACGGTGGCGCCCGTGGAACTGGCGGCGGCGGAAGCGGAACTGGAGCGCCGCAAAGATACCTACTTCACGGCCCTCACGCAGTTGACGGCGGCCGAGAACGCCTTGAAGCTGTTGCTTGCCGCCGGCAGGGGCGAGGACTTGTGGAAGGACGAGGTTGTCCCTACCTCCGATCAAAAGGCGGCAATGCCGGCCGCCGCCACCAGTGATTTGAATGAACTGGTGGGCGACTCGCTGCGGCGCCGCGTGGAACTGAAGGTGCTCGAGTTGAGCCGCGGCATCAATGACGTACAGAAGCAGAGCGCTCTGAACCAGCGCAAGGTGCAATTGAATCTCACCGCCGCCTACGTCAGTACGGGTCTGGCGGGCGCCATTCTGCAAACGGAGAATCCGTTCGCGGCCTCGCAAGCGGTGCTGGTGCAGCGCTTGAATGATCTCTCCGTGGCTGCCGGCCTGACGCCGATAAACGTAAACCTGACCGGTGGCGGGGTGCCGGCCGATTTCGTGGGAGGATACGGGCAATCGTTGTCGAACCTGTTCAGCGGGCGGTTCAGCACGTTCAGCGGCGGGCTTTCGCTCGATTGGACGCCGCGGAACAATGCCGCGGAGTCGGCGCTGGCGCAGACGGCGATCACGGAACGGAAAATCGGACTGGAGCGGCGGCAGATGGAGCAGGCGATTGCCGCGCAGGTGCGCAACGCGCTGCAAGCCGTGCTCACCAGCCAGCAGCGCATCGCCGCAGCGGAGGCAAGCGCGCGGGCGGCAAAAGAGAAGCTCGATAGTGAGACGCGGCTGTTTCAGACGGGAGAATCGACCAACTTCTTCGTGCTGACGCGGCAGAACGAATTCGCCGATTCGCGGCGCAGGCTGGTGCTGGCCACGGCCGAGTACAACAAGAGCGTAGCGCGGTTGGAGGTGGCACTCGGCAGGACTCTGGAGGAGTACAAGATTACCCTGAAATGAGCCGCCGCCGGGCGCAGTTAAATCAAATCGCCGAAGCGGTCGATATATAAGCCGATATAATACGGTTAACAGATGTCCGCTAACTGGGGGCCCCTCATGAATCGCGTTTTGAAATGTGCGGTGCTCGCAATTTTGTGTGGGGCGGCGCAAGTGCCTGCCAAGCAGTATTCCTTCGAATATTTCGGCCAGGAACAGGGCTTGGCGAATTCCATGGTGCGGACGATTGTGCAGGATAGAGGTGGGTTCCTCTGGGTGGGCACGAAGAACGGCTTGTACCGCTATGATGGTACTCGCTTTAGAGCTTACCGCCGCCGTGACGGCCTGCCGGACGAAGGAATCGGGGCGTTGCATGTGGCGAGGGACGGAACTTTGTGGGTGGGCACTCGCAAAGGGCTGGCGCGGCTCGAGGGCGGCCGCTTCCGAACCGCGGTGGACGGCGTGGACATCTACGCTGCCAAGGCCATTGATTCCGCCCGGGATGGCACCACTTACCTGGCGACGCACCGAGGCGTGACGGTTTCCCAAAGGCATTCCGCCTTCTCTGCGCTGGCCGGCGCTCCTCTGCTTCCCGCAGCCGGGCTGTGGGTAGATGCGGACGATTCGTTGTGGTTCGGTTGCGGTGAGGCCATCTGCCATTGGACCAGGGGATCCACGGAACGCTTCGGGCCGGAGAAAGGAGTGCCGGCGAGCGCGTGGGAGGGCTTCCTGCGGGACGCAAGCGGAACGCTGCTGGCAAGGTCGGGGGATACCTTGCTGACCATGCCCAAAGCTTCTACCGCATTCGCCGCCGATGCCGGATTTCACTTCCCTGGGCCCGGCCAGTTGCTGCTCGATCGCGAGGGGAGGGTAATCGCTCCCTCTCAAGCCGGCCTGCAGTTTCGCATCCGGCCGGGCGTTTGGGAATCGGTATCGGAGAAGGAAGGTTTGCTGAGCAACAGAGTCAATTGGGTGCTCGAGGATCGCGAGGGTCTTCTTTGGATCGGATTCTCCGATCTCGGTATGGCCTTCTGGCGGGGACGTGGGGAGTGGGAGAGCTGGACGCGCGGTGAAGGGTTAATCCGGAACGAGGTGCGTGGCATAGCCATCACACCGGATGAAGCCCTTTGGGTGGGCTCGCGCGCGGGGTTGGCGCGTTTGGACCGCGTGACCGGGCAGCGGCGGATTTTCGGCGTCCGTGATGGCCTGGCCTCCGACGAAGTGCGCGTCCTGGCCTACACCTCCGACGGTATGGTGTGGGTGGGTTCTTCGGAAAACGGTCTGAGCCGCATCGATTGGAAAACGCAGCGCGTCACACGGGTGACAAGGATGGATGGCTTGGAGGCGACGAGGGTTCTCTCGCTCAGGGTGGATGGCGCGGGTGGTTTGTGGGTCACTTGCCGTGAGGGTGTCTTCTATTTGCCCGAGGCGGGGCGGCGCCCGGCGAGGTTTCAACGGATGTTTGCTCGCCAATTGCGCGCATCGGAGCAGATCTACTCGGTGGGACGCGGGCAGGATGGAAGTACTTGGCTCGGCGGTATCCAAGGCGTTATCCACGTTACCGGAGACAAGGCCACACGTTACGGCATTCGGGAAGGGCTACTGTCCGAAAGAGTTGTGTTCCTCACGGTCGGACCGGATGATTCGGTATGGATCGGTTATGGGAACTATGCAGGGGTGAGCCGGTTGAAACAGGAGGGAGGCAAACTCCTGGCCTCGCACTACAACCGGAGCAATGTACTGTTCTCAAACGATATTTGCTTGCTCGAGACAGGTGCTCGGGGTTGGATCTGGGTGGGTACGGATAACGGCCTGGACGTCTTCAACGGGGAGAGGTGGAGGCATATCAGCACCCATGATGGTTTGGTGTGGCCAGACGTGGTGTACAACTCCTTTTACCAGGACTCGAACCGGGACGTGTGGATTGGGACGAACCTTGGACTCTCCCGCTACAGGCCGGCGAAAGACCTGTTCCTTCAGCCATCACCAGTGGTGGCGATCACCAGCATCCGGTTTGGTGGAGGGACCCATAACTTCCCCGATCCAGCGACCCTTCCCTACGATCGCCGCACCGCGAGTTTCTTCTTCAGCACCTTGTCCTTTTCACAGAACCAGTCCGTGCGCTTCCGCTACCGTCTTCAGGGGCTGGACAGCGCCTGGGTGGAGACCAGGGAGCGGGAGGCCGTCTTTCCCAGCCTTGCGCCAGGTGATTACGAATTCGAGGTGCAAGCCGGCGCCGGAGGAAAATGGAACCTCAAAGGCGAGACGTTTCAATTCCACGTGCAGCCTCCGTGGTGGCGCCGGGCCGGGTTTCTCGGTGCGCTGGCGATTGCGTTCCTCTTCCTGGTTGGCCGTGCGTTTCAGAGCCGCATCCATGGCATCCGAAAGCGGCGCGAGGAGTTGGAGAATGCCGTGCTCGAGCGGACGCGCGAACTGGAAGAAGAAAAGGACCGCACCGAGCGCGAGAAGGCCATCGTCGAGAGGCAGAAGCACGAAATCGAGAAACTCCTCGAGAATGCGCAGGAAGCGAGTCGCTTGAAGAGTGAGTTTCTGGCAAACGTCAGTCATGAGATCCGCACTCCCATGAATGGCATTCTGGGAATGACGGAACTCGCCTTGCAAACTCCTCTCGACGGCGAGCAGCGGGAGTACATGGAGGGAGCGAAGACATCGGGCGATGCACTGCTGGCGCTTCTGAACGACATCCTCGATTTCTCGAAGATCGAGGCCAACCGGCTGGAACTCGAGGCGGTTCCGTTCTCACTCGGCACCGCGGTGGATGATTCTCTCCGTACAATGGCGTCGCAGGCGAAGGAAAAAGGACTCCTTGTGGAATCGCACTTGAGTTCAGAAGTTCCGCCGAAGTTAATCGGAGACCCAACCCGCCTGCGGCAGATTTTGCTCAACCTCATCAGCAATGCCATCAAGTTCACCGCACAAGGGAGGATCCTGCTCACGGTGGACCTGGAGCGCGGGGATGAGCAAGGTGTGACGTTGCGATTCTGCGTGAAAGACACCGGCTGCGGGATTCCGCCCGACAAGCAGGGTGTCATTTTCGAAGCATTTCGCCAAGCCGACGGCTCCACCACGCGGAAGCACGGGGGAAGCGGGCTGGGTCTGGCGATCTGTTCCCGGCTCGTGCAGTTGATGGGCGGGAGAATCTGGGTGAAGAGCGCGCCTGGGGAAGGGAGTGAGTTCTGTTTCACCGCATCCTTTGTTCCGGCTCTGGAAACTCCCGCGGAGAATTTGCGGCCGGCTACGCAATTCGAGTTGGGGAAACTCGCGGAGGTGGTTACCAATGGAGGGATGCGGCGACTGCGGATTCTGGTGGCCGAAGACAATGTCATCAATCAGAAGCTGCTGATCCGGCTACTCGAGAAACAGGGGCACGAGGTGGATGTTGCCGCGGACGGACCCACTGCCTTGTCGCTAACCGCGCACAAGCATTTCGATCTAGTCCTGATGGATGTGCAGATGCCGGGAATCGACGGCCTCGAGGCGACGCGCCGCATCCGGCAGCGGGAAGACGGGACAGGCGCCCGCACACCTATCCTCATACTGACGGCCAATGCCATGCTCGGTGACAGGGAAAAGTGCATGGAGGCAGGCGCCGACGGATATCTCCCCAAACCGGTGAGTCTGGAACGTCTCACCGAAGCCATTTCCGAAGCGATGAGTCGGATCCGCCCTGTGGAAAACTGAGGAAAACGTCCTTCTCCCCTCGCGTTCCAATTGATAATAGATGAGTTACGCTTGAGACAGGCTGTGGAAAAGTTATCTGGAAATCCACTGCGGAATCCACAGGGGAAAGCCTTAGAATGAGAGAACCCTGAAACGCCCCCCGGGACGGTTGAGCCGGCAGCAGAACGGCCGGACAGGCGGCGGGCTCCCGTCCTTGAGGGCGCTGAGTTGAGGTCAGAATGCCATCCGGAGATGCCATTTTTGAAAAAGGATTGCCCGCCAACACAGACGCCGAGCGGTTTGTGTTGGGGTCGATTCTCGTGGACGATGAAACGTTCCTCCAGGTGGCCGGCATTCTCGAACCGGAAGACTTCAGCCTGGAGAAGCACCGGCGCATCTTCCTGCGCATGATCGACCTGCACGACCGCGGAGAGCGGTTGGACCGGGTGACGCTGGCCAATGAGTTGATGAAGCACGGACAACTGGAGTCCGTGGACGGACTGCCCTACCTGATCTCGCTCGACGACGGCATTCCGCAGATCTCGAATCTCGAAAGCTACGTCCGGATCGTCAAGAACAAAGCGCTGCTGCGGCGGATCATCCTGCAATCGCAGCGGACCATCGACCAGTGTCTGGCGGGGAACGAGGATCCGGAAAACATCCTCGCCCGCGCCGGCGATGAGTTGATGAAGCTGGGAGAGAACCGGCAGGGCGCCGGCCTTGCCACCCCCCAGGAAATCATCGAAGGATACGACGGCGGTCTCAATGCGTTTCTGGATCCGAGCAAGCGCATTCAGGGAATCAGCACCGGCTTTCTCAAGTACGACGAAAAGACGGGCGGCATGCGCCCGGGCGAACTGATCATTATCGCCGCGCGGCCCGCGATGGGCAAGACTGCGCTGGTGCTGAACATTGCGCATCACGTGGCGACGAAAGCGCAAAAGCCGGTGGCCCTGTTTTCCCTCGAAATGTCGAAAGAGAGCCTGCTCACGCGCCTGCTGTGCGCCGCCGCGCGCGTGGACAGCCAGAAGTTCCGCGCGGGGTTTCTCAACCAGAGCGAGCGGAGGCAACTGCAAATGGCGGCCGCCGAACTGGTGGAGGCGCCGCTGTTCATCGACGACACGGCGAGCACGAACATCATGGACATCCACGCCAAGGTGAAACGCCTCAAGGCCGAGCATGGCCTGGGCCTGGTGGTGGTGGACTATCTGCAACTGATGAGTTCGCGCGGACGCTTCGACAGCCGTGTGCAGGAAGTCAGTTCCTACTCGCGCGGCCTGAAGCTGATGTCGAAAGAGTTGGAAGTGCCCGTGATTGCGCTCTCGCAGTTGAGCCGCGCCCCGGACACGCGGCAGGGGGATCACCGGCCGCAGTTGAGCGACTTGCGCGAATCGGGCTCCATCGAGCAGGACGCCGATGTGGTGAACTTCATCTTCCGCGAAGAGGTCTACAAGCCGGACCGCACGGACTTGAAGGGGCTGGCGGAACTGATCATCGCCAAGCAGCGCAGCGGACCGACGGGCAAGGTGAACCTCGTGTTTCTGCACAGCTTGACGAAATTCGAGAATCGCATCGGCGACGTGGACGACGAGGCGCCGCCGGAGTAGAAGCAGCCCGCTGTCATGTGGCGGCCTGATCGCCCAGCCACAAATGCCCGATCTGCAATCCATCTTTGTGGCAGAGGCCGGGCGCGGTGGCAACTCCAGAGAATTCCTTGATCTTCACCTCGACGTTCCCTGCATTATCGGGCGGCGCCCAGAGGAAGACGCAACACTCCTCCGTGGAGCAGGAGGAGAAGTCCAGAGGCAGGGGAGGCATGGGTAGCCCGACCCAATTGCCGAGGAGGCTGGTATACCAGGAGTCGATCATGTGGTGCCAGAGGTCATCTCCCCAAAATGGCTTCACGCCTATCAGGAGCCGTCCGCCCTCGAAGTGGAATTTCCCCTGATAGTAGACGCCCGCTCCACTCTTGGGATTGGGAAAGCGCGCCACAATCTGGCCCCCCGGAGGAATGATGAAACGTCCGGTCCAGGAGAGCTTGGCTCCGTGTGGTTCGAACTCGCGCCGGCCCGGATTTCCGGCAGTACGAAGCAGCCTTGTGACATCCATGGGGGCAGGGTAGCGCGGCGCCTGACGGATGGGAACAGCCAGCATGTCCGCCAGCGCCAGCGTCTCGCCGGAGTAGGCGCTGCGGTCGAACTCCCGGCAGGTGGCGCAGGAATCGGGCAGCTTCTCCACATGGAACATGGATTCCCGAAGCTGTACGTATCCCGGGCTGGACCACAAGTCCTGAAACGTGCGGCCCTGATCGATGTCGCCCAGTTGGCCGGGCAAGTGGCAGCAGGCGCGTGTTCGCCCGTCAGGAGCCACAATCGGCATCTTCCATGGCAGGAAGCAATAGGGAATCCGCGCCTGCTCCGGTGTGATTTCCTTCGCCTGTTTGACATGCTCGCCGATGAGCCGGTCGATGGTCTGGATCTCCACTGCCGGACGCCTGTGCACGGGTGCGGCGGCCTTTGCGTGGGGAGAAAGCCCGGCCGCGCGCACCAGCGCTTCCGGGTAATAGCGGAACGCCGTGCTCTCGAGGCTCTTCCGCAGCGCGGGCAGTTCGCGGATTTGCAGCACAGGCAGCGGGCTCTGCTTCAACAACTGAAACATGGCGTCCTTGTCACGCGCTGATTCGTCGTGGCGCGCGGCCCCGTCGAAGTTGAGTGCGTTGACGAACTGCATTCCGCGCCGTTCGGCGGTTTCCCTTGCCGCCTGGACGCACTGCTCCATGTGCTGCCGGTCGGAGGCGCGCACCTGGATAGCTTCGTGAACCGTGTGAAACACTTCGAGCGAATGAACAATCACCTCGTTCACGCCGGAATCGGCGAGTTTGTCCATCAGCGCCGGCAACTCGTCGTAGTTCATGCGCGACACCGTGACCTTGGTGTAGATGGTGGCCTGCGGAGCGTTGGCGCGCAGCTTCTTGAGGGAAGTCAACACATGCGCCAGGGGCGCCACGGGCCGCAGGGCGCGCATCGTTTCCTCGCTCGCGCCATCGACGCTGATGCCGAGCCGGTAGAACGCCTCCCACGGCACGTTGGCCTTTTCGAGCGCGATGCCGTTGGTCAACAGGTCCACTTTTACCTGATGGCGGGCCGCTTCCCGGATGAGCATGGGCGTGGTGGAGGACATGGTGGGCTCGCCCGTGCCTATCGGATACATGTAGTCGACGAAAGGAAACGCTTCGCTGATGATCTCCACGTACTCGCGGCGCATCTCCGTGTGGTGGAATTCCTTCGTGATCCCGTGCCGGCATCCGCGGCAGCGGAGGTTGCACTCATTGGTGGGGTCGATTTCGAGGCGCAGCGGATAGCTCGAAAGGCTGGTCCGCCCGAGGAGGATTTCCAGGTTGTTCAGTAAAGAATTCCTGATCTTGAGCCGCCGATACTCCTCTTTGGAAAACAGCGGAGGTTCCACGGGATCCGCCTGCTCCGCCTCGTGTTTGCGGAGTTCCTTCAGGTGGAAATGACAGTAGGTGCCAAGCCTGCTGACTGTCTCAAAAAGCCCGTTGGATGCCTCAGCCCACGAGATGATTTCCCCGAGCGGCAGGTCCACCTCCGGCAGCGCCTCCCGGTAGGGGCCTTTCGCCGGGGCGAGACCAACGGACTGGTCATGCCAGCGCTCCGCTTCCTGGAGAATGCTGTCGAGCGCCGCCATGATCGCGGGACCATCCGGTTGCTGCTCCGCGAAGAGGGCGAAGTCGCGCCGGACTTTGCGGGCAGTGGGAATCAATTCCAGCCGCGCCCGCACACCCCAGTCATAAAATTCGTGGAGTTTCGCGGAGTGTTCCTGGTTCATTTCATGCTCCTATGCCTTCCCCGGGCGTGCTCTTGGCGAGCGTGTTTCTTATTGTAACCGGAAGGCGTCTACTTGATGAACGATTGACAAACACCGAAGCCGTTGTGATCCTTCCACTCCGGTTGCCCCGGTACTGCTTGGCGATAAGCCCGCCCGGCAGCGGAGTGCGGGCATCGTGCGCCGGCTCGATGGTGGCCGTCGATGAGTTGTCCATCGGGGTTCGCGTTCGTCAGCACGCGACTCCTGAGCGGCGTGTCCCGGCGCGATGCTCCGCGCCAGTTCGACCGCCGACTCAGGCAGCCCGCCTTCAGTCTGGGCCTGGAGGCGCCAGGCGAGCTTCCGGAACAGGAACTTCCGGTGTGCGCAGCTGGTCTTCTTGCCGAAGAACTCCAGATGTCGGGTCCGCAGCGCGGCGACGTCCATCGCTCATGACTATGAAGGCTCTCCGGGCGCGCGTTATCGAGTTCTCCCTTGACGGTTTCTCCGCCATCCGGAAGGGTGCGTTCGATGCGCCGGACGCGCCGGTAGCGCTGGTAGGCCTGGGTGATCAGGGCGACAGCCTCGGCCGTGGTGCTTCGCGGAGTCCTGGTGTTGCTACGCCAATCAGTTTTGTCTGCGAGCCTATTCGAAGTTGACCGGGCACACTGTCGGGACCGAGATAGAGAAACACGGGCGCACCACTGTTCCCGCCAAAGGCGGTTGTTTCCATCAGGTAGCGGTCCAGGGTCTGCGGAGTGCGACATTGCATTAACCCGGATGTTGTCAGAAATGGGAGGTGAAGTGGATGCGAACGAGGTGTGGCCTTAAGTCGATACAGGGCCTTCGCCGGCGGCGAGGGCGGTGAGGATGAGTTCCTTGCGCTCTCGAGCGGTTTTGGCGGCTGATTCGAGGGAGAAGCCATAGGCGATGGCTCCGCCGAGGGAGGTGAAGGCGAGGATGGCATAAAAGATGAGGTCGGAGTCCCAGCGGTCGCGGGCGAAGTAGGCAAAGAGGAAGGGGAGGCCGAGGATAGGGTAGACGAAGAGGAGCATGGCCTGGAAGCGGGAGGCGGAGCCGCGTTTCCAGTTCTGGTTGGGGTCCACGGGGCGGGGATAGCGGAGGGAACTGAAGTTGCCGATGGCCATGAGCAGGAGGAGCATGACGAGGCAGACGGAGAAAGATTCGAAGAACAAAAGCGGGGTCACGGGCATGCGGAAGAGGAGGCAGACGGCGGTGATGATGAGGATTTCGACGATGACAAAGATGACGGTGGTGATGTTCTTGGCTACCAGCATCTGGATGGTGCGGACGGGGGCGAGCCAGTAGATCTGGGCGGCGGAGCGGTCAAAGCCGAGGACGTTCCAGACGGAGACTTCGCTGAGGAGCATCATGGCGTAGGCGCAGACAATGACGAGGAAGTGCGCCTGAAGGAAGGGGCTTTTCTTGCCTCCGAACATCATGGGGAGCCAGACGAGCAAACCGAAGCTGAAGCCCATGACGAAGACGATGCGGAAGCGTGGGGAGCGGACGAGGGTGCGGAGTTCCTTTTCGACAAGGGCGGCGAGGGGGTCGCCGAGCCAGCCCGCGGGGAGGCGGAAGAGCCATTCGATCCATCTCTCGCCGCTGGCGCCTTCATTGCCGGCGGAGCGCGCGGCTTCTTCATCGAAACGCAGGCCGCGCTCGAATTGCCAGCGTCCGAATGCGTAGGCGATGAGCATCCAACTGAGGCTGGCGGCGACGTAGTGCCAGTTCCAGTCACCGGCGATCAGTTTGGCGGTGGCGGACCAGGGCCAGACGAGGACGGGCATGCGGTCAAGGTAGTGGCGCCAGTTGGGAGGGAGATCGGCACGCAGGAAGAGTTGGGGGAGAGCGGCGATGAGGAGGAGGAAGAAGACCATGATTTCGCGGAAGCGGCGGAGGGCGAGCATGCGGGTGATGAGATCGCGGATGCCGGCGGAGGTGAAGAGATTGAACAACAGGTAGGGAACGAAGGCGCCGGCATACCAGAACGGGAGGCGGGGGCTGAGGAGGAGGCCCGCGGTGGCTCCGCAGAACAGGAGGATCATCTCGATGGCGGTGGTCATGCGGAGGAGCACTTCCAAACCGAAGAGGGAGGTGTGGGGGATGGGATAGACGCGAAGGCGCTTGAGGTGAAGCGACATGCCGGAGGTGACCATGAGGATGGGGATGAGTTGCCAGTAGAGGAAGGCGAGGAGGAGGCCTGGGGCGAGGAAACGGTAGAGGATTTCCGGGTCGCGGCTTTCGCGCACGAGCATGGCGACGGCAACGGCCCCGAGGGCCCAGAGGCCGTACCAGAGGACGGCGATGATGATGGAGAACCAGACGCCGCCGCGGCCGGCGCGCGGATAGTAATTGCGCAGCGCGCGCCATTGGGCCCAGAGGATGGCGGTTGTTTGCCCGCTCATAGCCAGTCCAGGGATTCGGTGTGGCGTTCGGCTCCGACGACGCGGACAAAGATGTCTTCGAGGGTTTCCGAGCCGGAGCGCAGAGTAGCCATTTCGCCTTCGACGACGAGGCGGCCCTGATGGATGATGGCGACGCGCTCGCAGAGGCGCTCGACCACTTCGAGGACGTGGGAGGTGAGGAAGACGGTGGCGCCGCGCTTCACCTGTTCGAGGAGGAGGTCTTTCATCATGCGGGCACCGACGGCATCGACGCCTTCAAAGGGCTCGTCCATGAGAAAGAGTTCGGGCTTGTGGATCATGGAGGCGGCCATGGCGACGCGTTTGCGCATGCCTTTGGAGTACTCACCGATGAGTTTGCGGGAGGCTCCGTCGAGTTCGAAGAGGGCCATCAACTCGCGGGCGCGCTCCTGGGCCACGGGGCGGGGAAGGCGGTACATGCGGCCGACGAACTCGAGGAATTCGGCTCCGGTCAACTGTTCGAAGAGGAGGGTTTCGTCGGGGACCAGACCGATGCGGGCCTTGATCTCGAGTTCGCCCTGTGGGAGGGGATAGCCGAGGATTTCGATGGCTCCGGAAGTGGGGACGGCCAGCCCCATGAGCATTTTGATGGTGGTGGTTTTTCCGGCTCCATTGGGTCCCAGGAACCCATAGAAACAGCCCCGAGGCACAGTGAGGCTGAGGCCGTCGACGGCGGCCTTGGTTCCGTAGATCTTCCTCAGGTCCGTGACTCGAATTGCCGGGGAGCCAGCCGCCATTTACACTCCAAGGTGCCGGGCAAGAAAGGGAATTCCACCTACGCCGTGCCAACTGTGTTCGCCGTCGAAGGTCTCGTGTCCGGCGAGATCGCCCGCGCCGAAGAGTTCATAGACGCGTTTTACGCGGGAGAAACTTTCGCGCGCGGCGTTGATGGGAAAGATGTCGTCGCGGGTGCCGGATTCGGCGAAGAAGGGCTTGGGCGCGATGAGGCCCGCCACGTCATACATCTCCGCCCAATTCAGGATTCCCGGGACGTAATTGTCGATGCAGTGGGAGAGGCTGAAGATGGAATCGCGGAAGGTGCAGAGGTAGCCGCTGGCGAAAGCGGCGCGGAGGCGGGGTTCGAGGGCGGCGGAGAAAACGGTGATGGTGCCGCCGCCGGAGATGCCGGTGACGCCGATGCGCTTGGGATCGAGTTCGCTGCGCGTCTCGATCCAGTCGATGGTGCGGCTGACGTCGTTGACGCGCCAGTGGATCATGGTCTGGCCGAGGAGCAGGGCGGCTCCGGCAACAGGTTGGCAGGCGGAGCGGCCGAGGCCGCCTTTGCGAGTCTTGGCATCGCGGCGGCATCCGAAGGCCATCTGCTCGATGGCGACGGCGGCGAGGCCATGCTCGACCACCTGAAGGGCGAAGTCGTGCTGGTAGCCGGATTTGCCGGTGCGCGGCTGGCCTTTGTCGTCGATGCCTACGATGTCATCGACGCCGCGGCCGTGGCCGGGAAGGCAGATGACGGTGGGATGAGGGGCGGGCTTATTTTTGGGAAGCAGGAGGTAGCCAAGCACCCAGAGGCCGGGGCGGCTTTCGAAGATGAATTTCTCGCGCGTGTAGCCGGGGAACTCCGCCTTGTCGAGGGTTTGGGCGTTGAGGGGGCCGCGAGAGGCGGGGATGTCTCCCAACAACTCGAGGAGCTTGGCGCGCAGTTTTTTCTGCCATGCTTCGGCCTGTTTGCGGTTGTCCGCCTTGAAGGTGAGCTGGAGGGGCGCGGATTTGTATTGTTCACGGGTCCAGGCCACGGGATCGAAGCCGTTGGCGTCGATACGGGATTCGAAGCCGTCCAAAGCGCCGGTGTAGTTCGATGCGGGCTGGGCCAATGCGGGGGCGGCTGCGAGGGCTGCGGCCAAACCCAATTGCCGTCTGGTGATCTTCTCTGCCATATATGTTGCGTCCTAAAGGTTGACTTCCACTACTTCATCAAAGAGTCCGGGGGGCGTCTGAATGCCCATGGTACGCATGCGCTCGAGGATTTTGGGCTCGTAGCCGGTCCAGCGAAAGCGGCCTTGGACTTTGCCCGCGTCGCTCACTCCGGTGCGGTCGAAGTGGAAAATGTCCCGTGTGGCCACGCGGCCTTCATCGACGCCGACGACTTCGGAGATGCCGATGATCTTGCGGGAGCCGTCCTGCATGCGGGTGACCTGGAGCACGAGTTTGATGGCGCTGGCGAGTTGCTGGACGATGACGCGGTTGGGGATTTCGAGGTCGGCCATGAGGATCATGGCTTCGAGGCGGGAGAAGGCGTCGCGCGGGGAGTTGGCGTGGATGGTGGTCATGGAACCCTCGACGCCGGTGTTCATGGCCTGGAGCATGTCGAGGGCTTCGGCTCCGCGGCACTCGCCGACGATGATGCGGTCGGGGCGCATGCGGAGGGCGGTGCGCAGCAACTGGCGCTGGTTGATGCCGCCTTCGCGATTGACGTTGGGGGGGCGGGTTTCGAACTTGACGACGTGGCGCTGCTGGAGTTGGAGTTCGGCCGTGTCCTCGATGGTGATGATGCGTTCTTCCTCGGGGATGAAGCGGGAGAGAGCGTTGAGGGTAGTGGTCTTGCCGGAGCCCGTTCCACCGGAGATGAGGATGGTGGATTTCGATTGGACGGCGGCGGCGAGGAAGCGGAGCATCATGGGGGTGATGGTCTTGTTGCCGATCATCTCGTCGGAGGTGATGACGTGGCGGCCGAAGCGGCGGATGGAGAGTGCGGGGCCATCGAGGGCGAGGGGGGAGATGATGGCGTTGACGCGGGAGCCGTCGAGGAGGCGGGCGTCGACGATGGGCTGGGCTTCGTCCACGCGGCGGCCGACCTGGGAGACGATCTTCTCGATGATGTGCAGGAGGTGGCTGTTGTCTTTGAAGCGGACAGGACTGAGGGAGAGTTTGCCGTTTCGCTCGATGTAGACCTTGTTGTAGCCGTTGACGAGGATGTCGGAGATGGAGGGTTCCTTGAGGAGGGGCTCGAGGGGGCCGAGGCCGAGGACTTCATCAAGGACCTCTTCGACCATCTTGTTGGTTTCGGCGGAGGTCATGGGAACGCGTTCGTCTTCGAGGAGGCGTTCGACGACGCGGCCGATTTCGGCGCGGACGCGATCCTTGGGCAGGGAGGAGACTTTTTCGAGGTTGAGGACGCCGAGGAGCTTTTTGTGGATTTCGGATTTGAGTTCGAAATAGCGGTCGGCGGAACGCACCGGTCCGGCTGAGGGTCCGCCCTGGCGAGGGGGAAGTGGACGAAAATTGCTACCCATGGGCGCTCCTTAAGATAATGAAGATGCTTTCAATTATAGCCAGTCATGAATCGACGCCATTTTCTGATCGGTTCGGCGGGACTGATGGCGCAGGCCCGGCGGCCCAATGTAGTATTCGTGCTTGCGGACCAGTGGCGGGCGCAGACGCTGCCGAGTTCGGGGGACAAGCAGTTGCAGGCTCCGCACCTGGCGCGGCTGGCGGCGGAGGGTGTGCATTTCGATCGGGTGTACGCAGCGTATCCCTTGTGCACGCCATCGCGGGCGGCGATGCTGACGGGGAAGTACCCGCATGCGTGCCGGATGCCGAGAAACGATGTGCGGCTTGGGGAGAACGAGCCGTCGCTGGCGGCGCAGTTGAAGGCCGCGGGATATGCGACGGGCTACATCGGGAAGTGGCATCTGGATGGGGAGGAGCGGCCGGGGTTCGTGCCACCTGGGCCGCGGCGGCGGGGATTTGACTACTGGGCGGCGTTCAACCGGGGGCACCGGTATTGCGACTCGATTTATTTTCGCGATGATGCGACGCCGGTACGGATGAAGGGATTCGAACCTGACTATCAGACGGAGCTGGCGATTGATTTTATTCGGAAGAACAAGCAGAAGCCGTTTTTTCTTTATCTGTCGTGGGGGCCGCCGCACACGCCGCGGACGCCGCCGGAGGATGTAAAGGGGCTCTATGATCCACGGCAGTTCGCGCTGCGGGAGAATGTTCCGGCCGAATATGAAGGGAAGGCGCGGGAAGGATATGCGGGCTACTACGGGCTTTGTACGGCGCTGGACCGTTGTCTGGGGCGGCTGTTGAAGGCGATTGACGAGGAAAGGCTGGAGGGGGACACGATGGTGGTGTTCACGGCCGATCATGGGGACATGCTCGGATCGCAGGGGCTGGAGTACAAGAACGTGCCGTATGAGGAATCGGCGCGGATACCTTTGCTGGTGCGGTATCCGAAGGTGTTGGAGGCGGGAAGCCGCAGCGATTTGTTGTTCTCGAATGTGGATTACATGCCGACGCTGTTGGGGTTGTGCGGGGCGGAGATCCCGGGAGGCGTGCAGGGGAGGAATCTGGCGGCGTTGTGGAGCGGAGGGAAGGGAGTGCGGCCGGAGTCGATACTGGCGGAGGGGAAGATGGGAAGCGAGGGGGAATGGCGCATGATTGTGCGCGGTCTGGACAAGATGGTGATTGACCGGAACGAGGAGGTGACGCACTTGTACAACCTGGGGCAGGATCCGTATGAGATGCAGAACAATGCGACGTCGCGGATGCACCGGCGGACGAAGGATGAATTGATGGCGCTTCTCGCGGACTTGCGGCGGCGGACGCTGGACGGGCGCAGCGGATCGGGGTTGCGAACCCGTGGATAAGACGCTGCGGTTTATCGGGGAGGTGCGGTCCGGGGTGAAGGACCGCAAGGGGATGCCGCCGTTGGGGGCTCCGGCGGCGGTGGAGTTGTATGAGGAGTTCGCGCCGGGGCTGCTGCGGATTGAGAAGCATTCGCACATGTGGGTGATGGCGTGGCTGATGGGGCGCCCGGAGCGGGACGTGCTGCAGGTGACGCCGCGGGGAGTTTCGCCGGATGCGCCGGATGCGACGCATGGCGTGTTTGCGGTGCGGTCGCCCGCGCGGCCGAATCCGATCGGGCTGAGTTCGGCGCGGCTATTAGGGGTGGAGGGATTGACGCTGCATTTCGACCGGCTGGATTTCTTTGACGGGACGCCGGTGGTGGATTTGAAGCCGTATTTCGCCGCGCGGGATTTGATTTTTTCGGCGCACAACACGTCGATCGGGCGGCCGAAGGATGTGGGATCGCTGCGGGAATCGCTGCTCGAGCAGGCGCTGCGGTTCAGCCCGGAGAAGCATGCGGACCTGGCTTTGGCGGTGCGGATGATGGAGCACTACCGGGTGGAAGTGGCGGGGTGGAAGGAACCGGAGCGGTGGGAGATTACGGCTCCGCTGGGGCGGCCGCACCTGGTGGATGCGCTGATGGGGATGGCGCGGGTGTCGTTGAGCAGGGGGTTGCGGTTGGGGAGTGAGGACAGGGTTGTGTTGCAAGGGGTGGAGTATGCGCCGGCGGGGATGGGGATGAGTTATGAGGAGTGTTTGGCGGCTCCGGCGGAGGAGGTGTTTTCGTTCAGTCGCCGTACACGGTGATGATGACTTCGCGGCGGCGGGGCCGGTCATCGAAGTCGCAGAGGATGATCTGCTGCCACGTGCCGAGGGCGAGGCGGCCTTCCGAGACGGGATAGGTTTTGGCGGTTCCCATGAGGGCGCTGCGGAGGTGGGCATAGCCGTTGTCGTCGCCCCAGCGGGCGTTGTGGGCGTAGTTGGAGTTGGAGGGGGCGATGGCTTCGAGGGCGCGGCGGAGATCGCTGACGCAGCCGGATTCGTATTCGATGGTGGTGACGGCGAGGGTGGAGCCGACTCCGCTGACGTTGACCATGCCGGTGCGGATGCCGCTCGAGTGAATGACGCGCTGAACCTCGGCGCTGATGTCGATGATGTCGGTGTGGCCTTTGGTGTCGAGGCTGATGCGGTCCTGATGAGTGGCCATGCTCGGAATTGTAACGAGATACAATTGCGCAAGTGAGAGTCACCTACATACTATTGGGCGCGGCTGGGGCCGCGTGGCTGGCTTGGAGTTTCGGGCGAGCTCCGGATATTCCGTTTCAGAAGCATGAGATTGACCTGGGCGCGAACGAGAGCTGCACCTGGGCGGACGTGAACGGGGACGGGAAGCTGGATATCGTCTCGGGGGAGAACTGGTTCGAGGCTCCGCGGTGGACGAAGCACAAGTTCCGCGACCTGCTGTTCCAGAACAACTACATCGACAATTTCAGCGATCACGGGATCGATGTGAACGGGGACGGGCGGGTGGACATTGCCAGTTGCTCGTGGTACTCGAAGCGGCTGGATTGGTATGAGAATCCGGGGCGGTCGAAGGAGATGTGGAAGCGGCACGAGATCGACAGCGGGAACAATGTGGAGTTCTGCTGGATGGTGGACATCGACAACGACGGGAAGGCGAACGAACTGCTGCCGCAGTTTGGCGGGGCCAATTCCGGGACGGCGTGGTATGAGGTGAAGAACAAGGCGTGGGTGAAGCACGTGGTGAGTGGGAAGGGCTACGGGCACGGGATCGGCGCGGGGGATGTGAACGGGGATGGACGGACAGACATTCTGACATCGAGCGGATGGCTGGAGGCTCCGGCGGATCCGCGGCAGGGGGACTGGAAGTTTCATGCGGATTGGGATTCGCCGGGAGCACTGGGGTTCATTTATGTGTTGGATGTGAACGGGGACGGGCGGCGGGACATCGTGACCTCGATGGCGCACGATTACGGCGTGCTGTGGCTGGAGCACATGCCGGACGGCAAGTATGTGAAGCGGGTGATAGACGATAGCTGGTCGCAACCGCATGCCATGGCGCTGGCGGACCTGAACGGGGATGGGCAGTTGGACCTGGTGACGGGGAAGCGGTTTCAGGCGCACAACGGACATGATCCGGGCGGGCGAGAACCGCTGGGGGTCTACTGGTATGAGCATCAGAAGGCTCCGGACGGGAAGGGACTTGTGTGGACGAGGCATATTCTGGATTTTTCGACGCGGACTGGGGCGGGGATGCAGGTAGCGGTGACGGATTACGATGGGGACGGGGATCTGGATTTCGCCGTGGGGGGCAAGAGCGGGGTGTATCTGTTCGAGAACCTGATGAAGGGGAAGAAATGAGTACACGCAGATCTTTTTTGACTTCCGCGGCGCTGGCGGCTCCGGCGCTGCTTCCGGCGCAGTCGCCGAACGATGCGGTGCGCGTGGCGGTGATTGGAGTGGGCAATCGCGGCTCGTACCTGCTGCGGCATGTATTGAATGTGCCGGGGATCCGGATTGTGGCGCTGTGTGATCTCGATGCCGAGCGGTTGGCGGCGGCGGAGAAGGCCGCAACGGACAAGGGACACAAGCCGCGGACGTATGAAGACTTCCGGAAGATGCTGGATGAGGGGAAGGACATCGACGCGGTGATCATCGCGACTCCGGTGGACACGCACAAGATGGTGGCGATCGCGGCGCTCGAGGTGGGCAAGAACGTGTACTGCGAAAAGCCGATGGCGGTGAAGCCGGAGGATGTGCGGCTGATGGTGAACGCGGCGCACAGCGCGAAGGGAATTTTTCAGGCGGGATTCCAATTGCGGCATGATCCGAACCGGCACGCGGCGATGGAGTTCATCCACGGGGGCGGGATCGGGAAGGTGCTGTATATGCACGGCACGCGGCATACCGGAGACCTGCCGCGAAAGACGGCATGGTATTTCGACCGGACGCGATCGGGCGACAACATTGTGGAGCAGGCCTGCCACATTCTGGATCTGTTTGTGTGGGCGGCGGGGAAGCCTCCGCTGCGGGCGTTCGGAACGGGCGGGATCAACCTGTACAAGGATGAGCCGCCGGGGCGGACGACGATGGACAACTACAGTGTGATTTACGAGTTTCCGAATGATGTGCGGGTGAACTTCAGCCACATTTATTTTGATCCGGCGGGTTTTTCGGGGATCAAGGAGAGGGTGTGGGGCGAGAAGGGGGCGATGGATCTAGCGGCGGCGACGTGGATGGAACTGGGAAAGAAGGGCGAGTTGAAGCTGGAGGTAGCGGATGCGGGGAACGATTCCACGTATCAATCGCTGGCAGCCTTCATCGACAACGCGCGGAACAAGAGGAAGCCTTTGAACAATGCCGATTCGGCGCGGTTGTCGACGCTGGTGGCGATGATGGGGCGGAAGTCGATTTACGAGAAGCGGATCGTGACCTGGGAGGAAATGGATGTCTGAGACGATGACGCGCGGGCGGTTTCTGTTGTGCCTGGCGGCGGGCACGGCGCTGGCGCAGGAAAAGACGAAGCAGATCAGCAGCGAGGAACTAGAAGCGCTGTTGAAGCAGCGCGTGTTTCTGCTGGATGTGCGGGAGCCGAAGGAACTGGTGGAAGTAGGGGCTGTGAAGGGGTATGTGAATATTCCGTTGGGCCAGTTGGAGAGCCGCCTTTCCGAGGTGCCGAAGGATAAGACGATCGTCACCATTTGCGCGCGGGGTGTGAGGGCGGGAAAGGCGGCGGACATTCTGGTGAAGCACGGCTACAAGGTGGCAGGCGCGTGCGGGATTACGGAATGGAAGGCGAAGAACAAGCCGGTGGTGTACCCGCCGAAGTAGCCCGGCATCCGCCTACTGCATGCGGGCCGTTCCGGAGAGCACTTGATCACCGCCCGAGGCTGACATCAGAATTCCGGAACCACCCTCGGTTACAACGATCGCGAATGTCACGGTTAGCTCAGGAGCAAGCGTGACGGTCATAGTACCTGTTCCATCGGGATTGACGGAATACTTGCCGGAGAAGGTTCCAGGAAACGCGGTTGGCCGGCCATTGACCATTGTGTAAGACCCGCTGAGGTTGCCCGCGCCGTCGAAATTGATGATTCCGAGGAGGGTAAAGGGCTTGTTGTGAGCGTCCGGCCATCCGGTGATCAAATAGCCATAGGGTCCGGCCGCCGGGGTTACCTGCGCCGACAGAGTCCGGCCGGTTCCACTGAAGACTTGTGCCGGGTTCGAGCTTCCTGTGAAGAAGTTCATCGGCGTTCCATCCGTTACGAGAAGTTGAAGGCTGGCGCCCCCATCCGTAACCACCGCCGTCAGCGTCCAAACTGACCCATCATCAAATGTGAGGTTGACGGTGTTGGAGCCGTCCGGGTTCGGCGAGTAGCTCCCAGTCGCCTTTCCGGTCTTTGTCGTGAAGTCGACGTTCACTATCGTGTAAGTCGCGGTGACATTTCCGGCATCACCGAAATTCAGCACACCGAGGAGAGAGGAGGTTTTATCGTTGCCCTGATTGGAACTCGGCCATTGATTCATCAAAATGCCGTAGGAGCCCACGGGAGTGGTTACCGGAGCCGACCAGAGCTCGTTTGCGGCGGTGAAGTAAATTGCGCAAAGCGCCAAGCAAATGGACAAAGAGCGCGCGTGAACAGCGGGTTTCGTTATACAAAATTGCTCCTCGAAGTGTTCTTTGGACTGCTAACGGTTCTCGATATTGTAGCTCTCGCTTGATTCGTTCACAACTCTGCCTGCACTGGCTTTCTACCGCACGCGGAACTTGGCGTTGAGCGCGGCCAGCTTGTCTTCGAGCGAAGCAGGCTTGGGCGGCTGCGGTTTCCGCTGCTGCGGCTGCTGTTGTTGCGCGCGCGGCTCACAGGCTTTCATCGAGAGGGCGATTCGCTTCGCCTTCGAGTCGGCGGAGATGACCTGGACTTTTACGATCTGGCCGACTTTGACGGCTTCGGAAGGGTCCTTGATGAAGCGGTGGCTCATCTCGCTGACGTGCACGAGGCCGTCCTGGTGGACGCCGACATCGACGAAGGCTCCGAAACGGGTGACGTTGGTGACGACGCCTTCGAGTTGCATGCCGGGTTTGAGGTCGTCGATTTCCTTGACGTCGTCGCGCCAGGTGGGGCGGACGAAGGTATCGCGCGGGTCGCGGCCGGGTTTGCGGAGTTCCTCCTTGATGTCGGAGAGGGTGTAGCTGCCGGCTTCCTCGGTACGGAAGGCCTGGATATCGACGTTTTCGATGAGGGAGGGCTTGGCGATGAGGTCGTGGAGGGAGACCTTGAGGGATTCGGCGATGCGCTCGACGATGGGGTAAGACTCGGGGTGGACGGCGGTGATGTCGAGCGGGTTGTCGCCTCCGCGGATCCGCAGGAATCCGGCGGCGAGTTGGAAGGTCTTGGGGCCGAGCCCCTGGACGGCCATCAACTGCCGGCGGTTGAGGAAGCGGCCGTTCTGGTTGCGAAATTCGACGATGTTCTGGGCGGTGCGCTCGGTGAGTCCGGAGACGTGGCGGAGCAGGGGGACGGAGGCGGTGTTGAGGTCGACGCCGACGCGATTGACGCAGCTTTCCACGGTGGCTTCGAGACTTTGCTTGAGGCGGCGCTGATCGACATCGTGCTGGTATTGGCCGACGCCGATGGATTTGGGATCGACCTTGACGAGTTCGGCGAGGGGGTCCTGAAGGCGGCGGGCGATGGAGATGGCTCCGCGGACGGTGAGATCGAGGTCGGGGAACTCCTGGCGGGCGACGTCGGAGGCGGAGTAGACGCTGGCTCCGGATTCGCTGACGACGACGCTGAAGATTTTGGCAAGCCCGGCCTGGCGGAGGAAGTCCTGCACGAAGGCGGCGGTTTCGCGGGAGGCGGTGCCGTTGCCGATGGCGATGGCCTGGACGTTGTGTCTGGCGATGAGGGAAGCGAGGGTGCGGACAGAGCCGGCAAGGTCATTCTTCGGCTCGTGGGGATAGATGACGGAATGCTCGAGGAATTTGCCGGTGGAATCGGCGACGGCGAGTTTGCAGCCGGTGCGGATGCCGGGGTCGATGCCGATGACGGAGAGCATGCCGGCGGGGGGAGAGAGGAGGAGGTTTTCGAGGTTCTCGCGGAAGACCTTGATGGCTTCTTCGTCGGAGCGGTCTTTTAGCTCGAGGCGGACTTCGGTCTGGATGGAGGGATTGAGAAGGCGGTCATAGGAATCGGCGATGGCGGACTCGAGATAGGGGGCGCAATCCGAAGGGTCTTTGATGATCTGGGATTGGAGCCAGGTGAGGGGGCCCTGGGGCTCGATTTCGATTTCGAAGTGGAGGATGCCTTCCTTGGCTCCGCGGCGGATGGCGAGCATGCGGTGGGAAGGAATTTTGGAGGCGGGCTCGCGGAATTCGTAGTATTGGGCGAACTTGGATTCGGGGTCTTCCACGCCTTCGATGCGGCGGCTGGAGACCATGCCCTGCTCGGACATCATCGCGCGGACCTTCTTGCGGAAGTCCGCGTTCTCGCTGACCATTTCAGCGATGATGTGGCAGGCTCCTTCGAGGGCGTCTTCGACGGTGGGGACTTCCTTTTCGGGGTTGACGAAGGCGGCGGCGAATTCGGCGAGCGGGGAGGGGGATTGCTCCCAGAGGAAGGCGGCGAGGGGTTCGAGGCCGCGCTCGCGGGCGATGGAGGCCTTGGTGCGGCGCTTGGGCTTGTAGGGCAGGTAGAGGTCCTCGAGTTCGGTTTTCTCCATGGCCGCTTCGATTTTCTTCTTCAGGTCGTCAGTGAGTTTGCCTTGTTCCTGGATGGACTGGAGGATGGTGGAGCGGCGGTCTTCGAGTTCGCGGAAGTATTCGAGTTTTTCCTGGGTGTCGCGGATCTGGACTTCGTCGAGGTTGCCGGTGACCTCTTTGCGGTAGCGGGCAATGAAGGGGACGGTGCCGCCTTCGTCGAGCAGTTCGATGGTGGCCACAAGGCCTTTTAGGGGGACGTTGATCAGCTTCGAGATATGTACGAGAACGTTGGATGAAAGAGCGATAGAACTCATCAGATCAAGTTTCGCATTTTCGTTCTCGCGGAGCAGGGAAGCCAGTGGAACTTGCGGTGGTACGCACAAGCGCATGGGTGTGAGGAGGAAGGCTCTCGCGGAACTTTGAGGTGTCAGCCCTTAATGGACTGATCCATACAGGAGAGAACCTTTTTTCGGGTGAGAGCGGTGTAGGGTATCCGAAGCTGAGGCGGCGGCAAGCTAAGACCGTTAACGGTATGAGGTAGTGCTGTAGGCGCGGAGATCGCAGAGTTTTTTCTTGTGCTAGACGGAGAGGCGCCTGACGTCGAGTTTGGCATCGTCGAAAACGCCGAGGCCGAGTTTGGAGGCGAGTTCGATGTGCTGGGGCTGGCCCCAATAGTGGTTGAATCGGTCGTCAGGACCGGTTTCGGCGACGGGGGGCAGGCCCTCCTGTTTGCGCTTTGCGTCGACGACCTGCCAGCCGATCTTATCGAGGGCCACGGGGTCGGTGCCGAAGTACATGGTTTTGTGTTCCCAGCGGAACTGGGGAGGGGTGCCGGGTCCGCCGTTGTAACCGGCTTTGACGCCGTCGAGGACATGGAGGACGACTTTCTGGCGAATGACGGGCAGATCGACGACGGCGGGGATGAAGAGATTGCAGGCGTTCAGTTCACGGTTGATGTGGCTGCGGTTGACGTTGTTCACCATGCCGTGGGACATGTTCTTGAGGCAAAGGGTGACGCCGGCGGACTGGTGGGACTTCACAACGGGGAGGTTGATGACCTTGTTCACCTGTTTGGAAATGACCTGGGCGACGTAGGAACGGCGCGAGTGGACGTCATTGGGATTGTCGCCCGGCTTGACCAGGGCCATTTCCATATAGACGTCGGGATCATATCCCTCCATGCCGAGTTGCCAGGTTTCGTACCTTTCGGCGGCCCAAGCCAGGCGGACGCCTTCGGGCACCCACTTGTTGATGCCTGCGGCGAATGTCTCCTGGCGGTAGCGGTTGAAGACGACGATATCGCGCTCGGGCACGCCGGCCTGTTTGATGCCGTCAATGATGGTATGGAGAACGGCGGGGTCAGAGGACAGCTTTGCGCCGCCGACGGGGCAAACCTTGATGGCGACAACGTCCCCTTTCTGGACGAACATGCGCCAGGCGTCGGGCCAGCCAGGGGCTCCGGTGAGGGAGAGCATGCCTTTGTGCATCATGTTGCGGATGATTTCCGGCTGGTACTGGCCGGAGATGATCGAGTTCTCGCTATTGACGGCTACTACGCGGCCCGGGAATGGGCCGGGGATTCCCAGTTTCGAATCCGATGCGGCGGCATGGGCGGCCGCCGTGGCCAGTAAGGTGGACATCACTTCGCGTCGAGAATAGATCATGTGGTCTCCTGTACGGAGTTTACTGCAACCGGCAGGGGAACGGGCGAACGCCAATTTGGCTGAAGGGGTTTTGCACTTTTTGTCCGGGTGCGCGTCAATTGTGTGTATGCGACTTTCCTCTTCTTCTATCCGTATTGGTGTGACGATTGCGCTGGTGCTGGCGGCGAGCTGCGTGACCGCGTGGGTGCAGCACGTTCAGGCGCAGGCTCCGGCGCAAATCGGAGCGAGTTCTCCGCTGCCTGTTTTTGTGACGAATCCCAGCGAGGTGGTGCTTTTGCCGGACGGTTTTGTACCGGGCTCGCGGTGGAGATTCACGACGTGGACGACGCCCAATGCGTTCACCTGGGTTGCGACGGTGAACAAGATATCGGGGGCATGGGCGAACATGACGGTGATTGCCGAGGATTCGAGCCGGCACACGCAGTGGTATTACGTTCCGGGGTTGCCTGGGAGTTGGGAACGGCAGTAGGGAAGCCGCAGTAGGGAAGCCATGGATCGGGTTGGGCAGGGTGCTCCGCCGCGCCGGCAAGTACGGTGCACGGTAGGCTAGAGGTATGGGATTTGACGGGTTGCGCGTGTTGTCGCTGGAGACGCGGCGCGGGGCGGAGATGGCGACTTTGATCCGCAACCAGGGGGGTGTGCCGTTTGTGGCTGCGTCTTTGCGGGATGTTGCGGTGGAGGAGATTGAGGGGGTGTTGCGCTTCGCACAGCGGTTGTTCTCCGGTGAATTCGACATGGTGGTGCTGCTGACTGGGGTAGGGACGCGGGCGCTCGAGAAGATGATTGCGACGCGGTATCCGGAAGGGGAGTTTGCGGCGGCGCTGCGGCGGGTGACGGTGGTGGCGAGGGGGCCGAAGCCGTCGGCGGCGCTGCGGGAGATGGGGTTGACGGCGGACATACTGGCTCCGGAGCCGAACACATGGAAGGAATTGCTGGCGGCGACGGAGGGGCGCACGGGGAGGCGAGTGGCGGTGCAGGAGTACGGGCGGCCGAGTCCGGAACTGGTGGCGGGGTTTGAGGCGCGCGGGGCTGAGGTGACGACGGTGCGGGTGTATCAATACAGGCTGCCGGAAGATACCGGGCCTTTGCGGCGGGCGGCGCGCGGTTTGGCGGCAGGCGAGTTCGACGTGGCGATGTTCACGACGGCGATGCAGGGTCCCCACCTGCTTCAGATTGCGGGCGAGGAGGGCGTGGGGGCGGAGGTGGCCGATCAGCTGCGGCGGAGGGTGGTGGTGGCGTCGATCGGTCCGGTGTGCAGCGATGTGCTGGAGGAGTGCGGGATTGGGACGGATTTCGCTCCGAGTCATCCGAAGATGGGGATTCTGGTGCGGGAGACGGCGGAGCGCGCGCGAGCGCTGGTGGAGGGAAAGCGAGGAGGCCGATGAAAAGCGGGCGGCAGGACCGGAGCCTGATGCAGCAGTATGGCCGCTACATGACGCTGGCGCTTCAACTGCCGGCGGCGACTGTGGTGGGGTACATCGTGGGGTACTATCTCGACAAGTGGCTGGGGACGCATGTGCTGTACCTGATCTTTCTGCTGCTGGGCATCGCGGCTGGGGTGACGAATCTGATAGTGGAACTGAACCGGGAAGACAGTGGCGGGAAATCCTGAGTTCAATCTGGACGCGGCGGTGGAGCGGATGCGGCGGATCATGCTGTGGCTGGCCGTGCTGGGGACGGTGGTGTTTTTCGTGGGGAAGGGGCCGCCATGGGGGATCGGGTTCGGGGTGGGGGCGTTGATTTCGGTGGTGAGTTTTCACTATACGCACCGCTTCGTGATGGCGATCGGGCCGGGGGGGAAGAGCAAGCCGGGGGCGTTTCGGAGCATTCTGCTGGGGGCGCGGTATCTGCTCATTTTCGCCTTTGTTTATGCTATGATGCGTTTATTCGGGTTACACCTGCTGGCGGCGCTGTGCGGTCTGATGATCGCAGCCGCGGCGGCCTTGCTCGAAATCCTCTACGAGTTCATTCATGGAACATGAGATTCTGATTACGCGCCTGTTCAACGACTACCTTGGCGGCGCCGGAACGGCGATATTGAATGCCGTGGGCCAGCACGCGGAAAACGCGGCGCGCCCATGGACCAACTGGATCACGATGCAGATCCTGGTAGCGGCAATCATAGTTGTACTGTTTGCGATGCTGAAGCCCCGGCTGTCGATGGAGAATCCGGGCGCGGCGCAGCACATTTTCGAGGCCGTGTATAACTTCATACGGGGCGAGGCGCACACGAACATTCCGCACCATGGCGACAAATACATTGCCTTCTGCGGCGCCATTTTCATTTTTGTGCTGTTTTCGAACCTGATCGGCCTTATTCCGGGATTGGAGTCGCCGACGATGTTTCCTTACGTGCCTGTGGGGTTAGCGCTGGCGTCGTTCCTGTATTACAACATCATGGGCGTCAAGGCGCAGGGCGGGGGCAAGTATCTGGCGCATTTCGCGGGTCCGATTCCGGCCATGGCTCCGCTGATGTTTCCCATCGAGATCATTTCGAACCTGGCGCGGCCGCTGTCGCTCAGCATTCGTCTTTACGCCAACATGTACGCGGGCGAGCAGGTGACGCTGCTGTTTCTGACGCTGACGTATTTCATTGCGCCGGTGGCGTTCATGGGTCTGCACGTGTTTGTGGCGCTGCTTCAGGCGTATGTCTTCATGCTGCTGACGATGTTGTACGTTGGCGGCGCAGTGGCGCACGAAGCGCATTGATTTTTTTGTAGGGCATAATGGCCGCCAGTGTGAGCTACCCCGCCCCCAGGCGAGGGATAGAACCACCTCCTGAGCGGTAATTCATAGCAAGGAGCAAGGAATGAGTGTGAAAACGATGTTTCTGGCGCTGGCGCTGTTGTTGATCGCCTCGCCAATTTACGCCGCGGATGGCACCAACTGGGTGGCCATAACGTCCGGCTTCTCGATGGCAATCGCCTCGGGCTTGTGCGCTCTGGGCCAGGGTAAGGCCGTGGCGGGCGCAGCCGAGGGAATGGCGCGCAACCCGGCGGCGGCGGCCGCGATTCGCGGGGCGCTGATTCTGGGTCTGGTGCTGATCGAGTCGCTGGCGCTCTACGTGCTGGTTATCATCTTCGCCAAGGTTGTGTAGGTTTTTCGCGATATTCAGAGCATGCAGGGGGCGGGCCTGACGGGCTTGGCCCCCTTAATTTTTGTGGGACGTCAACAGGTGATGAAACTTCAAGGTATTTTCCCTCCGATTACGACTCCTTTCCAGTACGACGGCTCTCTGTATAAGGCGAAGGTGTTTCACAACGTGGAGAAGTGGAACAAGACCTCGCTGCCGGGCTATGTGGTGTGCGGCTCGACGGGGGAGAGCGTGATGCTGACGGCGGAGGAGAAGTTCGAGGTGTGGGGGTGGGTGGCCGAGGCGGCGGCCGCGGAGAAACTGCTGATCGCGGGGACGGGCGTGGAGAGCGTGCGCGAGACGGTGTGGCTGACGAACAAGGCGGCCGGGATGGGGTACAAGGCGGCGATGGTGCGGACGCCGCATTACTACAAGGCGCTGCTCAGCCGCGATGAGGCGCAGTTGGTGTACTTCCGCACGGTGGCGGATCAGGCGAAGATCCCGATCCTGATTTACAACTGGCCGCAGGCGACGGGGGTGGACATTTCACCGGAGGCGGTGGCGCTGCTGAGCGAACATCCGAATATCATCGCCATCAAGGAAAGCTCGGGGAACATCGAGAAAGTGATGGAGATGATCCGGACGGTGAAGAAGGGTTTCCAGGTGCTGGTGGGATCGGCTCCGACGTTGTGGCCGTCGTTTCAGGTGGGAGCAGTGGGAGCGGTGCTGGCGTTCGCCAACGCGGCTCCGTACGCCTGCATCACGATTTGGGAGGCGCACCGGATGAGGGAGCACGAGGCGGCGCGGGACTGGCAGGACCGCATTGCGCGGGCGGCGCGGCTGGTGACGACGAAGTACGGGGTGCCGGGGTTGAAGTACGCGATGGACCAGAACGGGTATTACGGGGGTCCACCGCGGCTGCCGCTGACGGTGGTTGGGGTGGAAGCGAAGCGAGAGATTGCGGACGCGTTCGCGGAGATTCGCGGATAGCGTTGGATCAGGGGCAATACTGTTCAGGGGGGCCATCGTGGGGGAGCAACCCTATCTGGACCGGCGACGCCGCATGCGAATCTGCACGCCTATTCCGATGGTCCAGCCTTCGATGGGGCCGCTGTCGCCGGCAGGCTTGATTGGGACGCCGATCTCCACGCTCTCGCGCCCGCCCTTCGGGGTATAGGACCCGCCGATCACCAGTTGCCAGGTGAAGCGGCTCGTGCGCCCGCCGAGTCCAAATCCCGGCGCGAGGTCGTAGATGCCGTGTTCGGCGGCCTTCTTCAGGTTTGGCGTTCCGTCAGGGTTCAAGTAGGGATGCGTGTCCAGATGGACATTGCCCAGGTTTGAATCCTTGTCCAGTTCGATATGCACGCGGGGGCCAAAGCCTTTCTCGCGATATCCCTGTCCCAGGGTGACGCGGTTGCCGACCCACCCGGTCACATCCCTGCTGTTGTCGTGACGGTACGGCGCGTCCGTTTTGGGCTTCTTCGTGAAATCCAAGGCATCGAGGTTTGGCAAGAACCGGATGGTGGGCGGCGAGGGCTCATTGTGGGTGGAAAGGGTGCGGACGATCGCCTCGATGGCGGCAATATCCGGAGACTCGAAATCGAAACCGCGCGGTTCGGGGTCGTCGTAGACATGGATGGGGCGAATCTGGAAAGTGCTGAGCGGAATCTGGCGCAGCCCGACTTCGTGGATCACCTCTTTGACGATGGGGTCGTTGGCATAGGAGCAGACGGCGTTGCCGCTCCGGTCGCGGCCCACCACGCGATGATCCTGATCGAGATGGATTCCACACGGGCATTTGCTCGAGCCGATGGCAAAATCGATATGCACCGCCTTGGGCCATCTCGTCGAGGGAAGATCGGGCTGGGTAACCTCCGTGAATCCGAAGTTGGTATTCGGGGTGGTCCAGGGGGCGTAATGGCCTTTATGCGCGGGATCTTCCGCCATGTTGCTGTTGTCGCGCATCTGCTGGGCGAGCGCCCGCGGATTCTCGACGGTGAAGTCGAAGCCCATCGGCGTTCCGGATGGATCGTGCTTTTGGAGGATTTTGAAGCCCTTGACCAGGTGCAAGTTGACGGATGTAGCTTCGCGAAAATGGGTGATGAGTTCCTGTAGTTCTGCCGGCGACATAGATCCTCCTAACAGGAATAGCGAAAACAGGCGATGAAGTTAGCACTTAGCCTTCAGGTTTCAGCCAAACTGGTTTGGCGTAACTGGGCTGGGGATCACATCGTTTCCGCATGGTTACCGGCTGAACGCGCTCAGTTCGCCAACACGCCGTAGGATCTCGCCGCGGTCCATGTCGCGATATTGCTCCGGCAGCAGGCTCTTCGATGTGCATTCGAGCACGGCGACGAGGTTCTGCAACTCGATCTCGGTGGGATAGGACGGTGGAATGAAATCGGCGATGGCGGCTTTGAGGTCTTCGGCATCGACGGAGGGGTCGCCTTCGAGGGCGCTTTTCATGCGGGCGCGTACGAGGAGGGCTTCGGTATCGGCTCCGGAGAGCGTGCCGGCTTGTTGCAGGTAGAACTGCTCGGCGTCTTCGGAAGAAACGCGAGTTCCGGTTTTCTTGAGCATGGCGCGGAACATGGCGAGTCGTTCTTCGCTGGTGTGTGGATAGAAGAGGGCGATGTGTTCTTCCGCCCGTCCCTGGCGCTTCAGGTCGACGGGCAGGAGATCGGGCCGGCAGGTGAGCAGGAACCAGATCACTCTGCCGCGCAGTTCCGTGTCGCCCATGAACTGGGCGATCTGGGCGAAGACGCGATTGCTGACGCCGCTGTCGCCGAAGCTCGAACGGTTGCCGAGTTGGGCGTCAGCTTCGTCCACCACGACGGCGATGGGGCTCATGGCCTTCAGAAGGGTGAGGACGCGCTCGAGGTTTGCTTCGGTGACACCCTGCCACATGCTGCGGAAATTCTTCAGCATGACGGCGGGAATGCCGACCTCGCCGGCGAAACAGGTGGTGAGGAAGGTTTTTCCGGTGCCGACGGGTCCGCAGATGACATAGCCCATCGGCAGGATGTCGAAGCGCCCGGCGCGCAATCCGGCAGCGGCGTCTCGCAGCTTCTTCTTTGCGGGCTCGTGGCCGGCGACCATCGAGAGGTCATAGCGGCTTTGGACGAATTCGAGGAGCCCGCCCGATTCGGCTTCGATGAGTTCCTTCTTGAGCCGGGTGAGGAAGGCTACGGTCAGCGGTTGGCGATTCTCGCAGGCGTGCGCGATGAGGTTTTGGAGTTGGACCCGCTTGAGGCCCGCGCCGAGCTTGGCAAGCGTCTCCGCGGTCACGTCGGAGCCGGGCGGCAGCGGAGTGGATTCGATCTGCCATCGGATGAAATCCAGCCGGTCCTGCTCATCGGGGAGCGGAATTTCGAGTGCCGAAACTCCCGGATTCTGCACCAGGCCTGAGTTCAATCCAGCGAGGCTTTCCGTGATGAGGCAGATGGTGACATCGGAGCGCAGGAAGCTCTGGTTCTGCGCCCATCGTTTGAGGATGACCAGGCAGTTGCGGTCTTCCGAGCCCATCGAGGAGGCATCGGCTCCGGGAACTATTGTCTCCGCGAATCCGATGGAGAGCGCCATCTTCTTGCCGTCCTGCACGCGCAGGCGGAGGTAGCTCTCGAGTAGCGTGAGGACGCTGTCGGGGTTGCGCGGCAGGCCTTGCGAGTACTTCGTGCCGTGGAAGGCGTCATAGCCGCTGAGCGCGCGCTGGAAATCGGCCTGGACGTCGTTGTTCGAGAAGGCGAGTCCGCCGCCGCGGTCGTAAGAAAACACGAGATCGCGCCTGCCGAACAAGGCCTCGTTGAGGAAGCGCGGCAGAGGCACATATTCCGTGCGATCGCCACGGTTCCAGGACACCAGGTCATGCACATTGCCATGCAGGATGAACATGGCGATGGTGCGCGAGTAGTATTTCTCCGAAAGCCGGCGCGCCCATTCCGGCAGTGCGTCGAGCGCGGCGTTATTCACGGTGGGGGTCATGTTCAGTTCCGTACGCGATTTCGAGCCGGCGGGTTCTCCTCCGAGAGACGAAGGTCGTCATGGTTCTCCGTGGTGAGGGCGAAGATCTCTTCCATCTCGCGGACGCTCTGCTCGGTTTGCTCCACGTCCATCACGAGGTGATCGAGCTGGGCGCTCACCTGCTGCGGATCGCGCATGGTGACCGATTGATCGCGGATGAGCTGGAGCACGTCCTCGATGGCCGCGCACTGCGCGTCCACCACCTGGCGGTTTTCCGCGATCTTTTCGAACTTGGCGACGCGCTTGCGAAGGATTTCGATGCGGCGCTGGTTGATCTCCCGCACCTTGGGTGGCTCTTTTTCGAGCGATTTTTCAAGGTAGGCGGCTTCTTTGCGAATCTGATCCGGGTTCAGCGACTTGAGATACTCGCGATGCGTATAGGCGGCGTGGAGCAGGCGAACATAGCCTTCGAGTAGTCCGTTCAGCTTGTCGTCCATCTGGGTGGCGAAGATCTGCGAGGCGTAGGAAAGCTGCGCATAATTGGCGCGGATCTCCTTGGCGATCTGCTGGACGAATTCGTAGCGGCTGCGCATTTCCGGCGGCAGATTCTTCCGCATCTCCTCGAGGCGCTTCTGGTGTTCGCGTTTCTCGTCGGCGTACTTCCAGGAGCGAACGAGGCGGCGGAAGCGGCTGCTCTGCGGCACCAGGGCGACGTACATCATTTCCAATCCGGCGGCGAGCACCAGGGGAAGGCCGGTGCCGGAAACGATCGCGAACGCCGCCGCGCCGGCCAGCCCGATCCAGTTGTACTGCCATTTGAGCGCCGCCTTGACGTAATCGTGCTGGGAGAGGCCGGACTCGTCCAGTTTGCGGCTGACGGCATCCTTGAGCTCGGTGCCGAATGGGGAATTGGTATCGGGCATTGGGCGCTCGGCCTGTAATCTTGATTGTATAAGGCGCCACCGATCAGATGGTGACGCGGACCTGTCCGGAGCCGGCGGCGCGGCGGAGACGGGCGAGGGCGTGCGCTTCGAGTTCCTGGAACTCCTTCCACACTTTCACGCCCTGGTCACGCGGACGGGGGAAGGGCACGGGGATGTCCTCGATAATGGTGCCCGGACGCGGCCCGACGATGTAGAGGTGGTCGGCGAGATAGACAGCTTCCGCGACGTCGTGCGTAACGAACAGGACGGTGGCGGCCGTTTCGTCCCAGATGCGCAGCAGCAGGGTCTGCATGTCGTTCCGTGTCTGCGCATCGAGCGCGCCGAAGGGTTCGTCCATCAGCAGCACCTGCGGGCGCACGGCGAGCGAGCGGGCGATGGCGAGGCGTTGCTGCATGCCGCCGGAAAGCGTGTGCGGATAGGCGTTTTCGAAACCCGCGAGGCCGACAGCCTGGATGAGGCGGGAAACAATTTCGCGCCGCTCGGCTGCCGGAGTTCCTTTAATCCGAAGCGGGTATTCGATGTTGCCGGTGACCGTGAGCCATGCGAATGAGGTGTATTTCTGAAAGACCATGCCCCGGTCGGATCCGGGTCCCGTGACGCGGACGCCGTTGACCAGGACTTCGCCGGAAGTGGGGAAATCGAGGCCGGCGATAAGGCGCAGGATGGTGGACTTGCCGCAGCCCGAGGGTCCGAGCAGGACGCGGAATTCGCCGACGTCGCGGCCGTCGGCGGAAAACTCGTCTTCAATCTCGAGGTTGACATCGCGCAACGCTTCGATCTTTCCGTCATTGACGCCGGTGAAGACGCGGCCAACGTTGCGCAGCGTGATTTTGGTCTTATGATCCATTGGAAGAGAGGGAGGGTTCGGGCTGCTGGCGAGTGGGACGCTGCCAGGGAAATAGGCGATCTTCGATCACCGCCAGCAGTGAGCGGAACAGGAACGCGGCGACGCCGATGGCGATGATGCCGGCATAGACGCGCTCGAAGTCGAGCACCTTGCGCGCGGCCTCCACCATGTAGCCGACGCCTTTGCGGGCGTTCACCATTTCGGCGAGGATGACATACGTCCAACCGATGTCGTAGAGGATGCGGAACGAGCCGAAGATGGCAGGGAAGGAGGCGCGGAAGAGCAGCCACAGCACGTGATGGACCTTCGCGCCCAAGGTGTAGGCTGTCTCGAGCAAGGCGTGATCCACCTTGTTCACTTCTTCCACAACCACGGCCAGCAGGTAGAAGAACATGCCGAAGAACAGGAACCCGACCTTCATCCCCTCATCCATGCCGAACAAGGCGATGAAGGCGGGCAGGAATGCCGTGATCGGCATGGATCGCATGGGGGCGGCGACGGGGTTCACCAGGTGAAACACGAGCGGAAAGCTGCCCATCAACAGGCCGAGCGGGATTGCCACCAGAGCCGACCAGAAGAAGGCCTGCGCGATGCGCCACCAGCTTTGAAACACGTTGCCGAGCAGGTCATATTCCACCCACAGGCGGGCGATGGCTTTGACGACGCCGGCCGGGTCGGGCAGCGTCATCGGCGGTAGCAGATCGCCGCGGGTGATGAGGAACCACACGAGAACCAGGAACCCCCAGGCAGCGAACCCGAGGATGATCTGGAGCTGCCTGGGAATCGGTTTGCGGATGATGGTGGGCTGCATGGTCTAGGGAGTGCCGGGGTTCGGATAGACCTTGATGTCGGTACGCCGGTTCTTTTCGCGGCCTTCCGGCGTATCGTTGCCGGCAATGGGTTTGTCCGGGCCGTTGCCGGCGGTGCGCATCCGCGCCGTCGGGTAGCCGTACTTCGTCATGAGGTAATTCTTGACGGCCTCGGCGCGGCGCTTGGAGAGATCCATGTTGAGTTCGCGCGAGCCTGTCGAGTCGCTATTGCCGTCGATGTCGACGATGGTGTTTTCGTAGGCGCGCATGAAGCTGCCGATTTCGTCGACGACGGCGCGGGAGTCGGGGCTCATGGCGGCGGAATTGGTTTCAAAGTAGATGGAGCGGCGCTGCGTGGCGATGGGCGTCGCGCCTTTGGGCGGTTCTTTGTACTCGATGGGAGCCTCGGTAGATTTCGAGGAGAACTTGCCCTCGATGGCGGCGATGTAGCGCCGGTCGACGCTGCCCTCGGGCTCGGAAATGCGCTTGATGGTGCGCAGTTCGCGGTACATGTCCGAAGCCATGGTGAAGATGTTGTTGTAGTCCGAGCCGGCGCCGCTGGCGAAGAACGCTTTGTTGTCGGCGTAGTCGGAAAGGCGCACTCCCTCGAGCATCGTCTTGGCCAGGTCGGAAGGAATGTTGAAGTCCTTGATGGTGCCGATCAAGGTGTAGGCGCGCGACGGCTGCTGTCGGATAAACTCGACGCCCTCGAGCCAGCCTTCGAGGAAATTGCGGGTGGTTTGCGGCGCGTTGGCGGAGAAGCGGTCACTCACGACGAGGATGTCGGCGATGAGCCGGTTGGCGATGCGCGTATCGTAGATTTTCTTCGAGCCGGGGCGCTTGGTGACGGCGTCGCTCATGTCGGGATCCCAGGCCACGGCGGCATCCACCTTCTGCTGGGCGAACAGCGTCGCCGGTTCAATGCCGTCCTTGGTGTGTACGGCCTTGGCGAAGATCTCATTGCGCTGTTCGGTGCTGAGGCCGGAGCTCTTCAGCCCGTTGAAGAGCAGGAAGTGGGACGGCGTGTAGGGCGCGAAGGCCACGGTCTTGCCGGCGAGGTCTTCGATGCTGTTGATGCCCTGCTTGCCGATAACGCCGTCTGCGCCGCGCGACCAATCCACCATGTAGACGGCGCGGGCGTGGAAGCCTTTTTCCTCGAGTTGCGCATAGTCCTTGGCCCAGACGTCGGCCGTGGTGAGCATCACGTCCACGTTGTTCGAGGCGAGAGCCGCGACGCCCTCGGTCCAGTCATCAATAATCTTGAAGGAGACCTTCAGCCCTTTCCTGTCGTAAATCGAGCCCGGAGCCGTGTCCAGGCCGCCGTTCGCCACCAATCCGCCGACGCAGCCCACCCAGATGTTCACGCGCACGCGGACGGCATTCGTCTCCTTTTCACCGCTTGTGGGGAGCGGCTTGGCGGGGTCCACCGCGGCGGTGGTTCTGGGGGCGGACTTGCCGCCGAACAGGCCGGAAAGGTTCACCACTCCGTAGCGGTCCAGGCTGTAGCCAACCAGTCCCAGACCGATGAGGAAGATGAACAGCCAGCCGCCTTTTTCAATTCGCACTGCCATGGTTGCCTCCTCTGCTTACGCAGTCCTTTCGGTGTCACGGCCGCCGATGGTTTTCTCCGGAGAGGGCGCAGCCGGTGAGGGAGAGAGGAGGCCCATCTCGGATTTGAACTGTTTCACCAGTTCCGCCGCGCGAATCTTTTCGGCCTCCTCTTCAATCTGGAAGCGCTGCTGGTCCACGTTGCCGATGGCCATCTCCATGCGCGCTTCGTTGACGGCCGTGGTCTCTTCAATCTTGCGCACCATCTCATCGTGCGTCTGGCTGATGCCGGCGACTTCGAACTGCTCCATCGCGTCGGCCACTTTCTTCTGCCACTGCGAACGGCGATAGTCGCGGATGGCGTTCATCGCCTCGCGGGTCTTGCGCTCCTTTTCGCGCAGGAAGGCCGTTTTCACGTTCTGCGCCTTGTCATAGGCGGCGCGAGCGGTCTGCAACTGCCCTTGCGTGCGCGCCAGGGCGCTGCGAAGCTGCTCGAGCTGAATGGCGAAGTGGCCGGCCAGGTCGTCCCGTCCCGCCTGAATGCTTGCCTTCACCTTGCTCGCAAGATCGTTGACTTCGGCCTTGTATTTCGATTCCTCCTTCTCGAGCAGCGTCACGTTGGCCTTCACCATGGCGATGCTCTCGTTCATGCGCGGCACCTGGTCATTCATGTCGCGAATGTTCTGCTCGAGGATCAGCTCGGGATCCTCGGCCACGGAGATGAAGAATCCGATAAACGAACGGAAAACGCGTGCCAGCCGTTGGAACATGATAGGGCTCCTCCTTCCGAACCGGTACTCCGGCTATTGGCCGGGTGCTTCCTGGGGCTTTCGCGGCGCCGGGGCCGGACCCGTGGAAATCGGGTTCTCGGACACGAACGGCGCCACGGCGTCAAAAATGCGGCGTTCCTCCTGCTGCTTCTGGAGACGCCAGGTTTGCAGGCGCTCGCGCTCTTTGGCCACATCATCATTGTTGGCCTGAATCTTCGAGCGGAGTTCATTGAGGACGCGGTCCGCCTCCTCCTGAAGTTTCTTGTTCTCGTCCGCCTTACGGGCTTCGAGCTGGTCGAGGGCACGCTGCTGCACCATTTCGAAGGTGTCCAGGGCGCGGTCGCGGCGGACCGCATCCTCGAGGACCTCCTGCAGCTTGACGCCGGCGGCATCGAGGGCGAGCAAAACGGAGCTGCGCTTGATTTCGACGGCCAACTCACGAATGTGCTCGCTCTTGAGCATGTCGGCGATCTTGAAGATGGTGAATCCGTGGGGCGGCGTACGGACTTCGGCCGCCTGATAGATCTGGTCGAACGACGTAGGGTCGGCCACGGGCTGCGTAAACTTCGGCGCGGGCTGCACGGACGCCGCGATTTCCGCGATGGTCTGCGCCGCATTCGGGGCGCCTACTGAAGCCGGGGAAGCGCTGTCAGGCTCGGCGCCGGCAGCGCCCGAATCCACCGAGACGAAGTAGTTGTACCACTTCTTGCTCATTCGCGTGTCTCCTCACTATTCCATGCGTAAGCGTAAGGTGTTCAAGGGGATGGTGTCAATCGGGGAACGGCTCGGGTGGGTTCACATTTATGACATACGGGACCGAATAGGGAAAAGTTCCGAAAACCAGAAGGCTTAGGGGCCGAAGCTGGGCTATCAGAAGCCCGGCGCTTCGGTTACTACCACACGCCCAGGGGTAGGAATGCCCTCACGACGGTACACTCACCTTGGGATTCGTTTTCGTCAATCTCTATTGAAGCGCGTTCAAGAACCGGTTTTCGATCCGGTTGTCGAGAAAAGGAGAGACAATAGGCTATGAAGATGAAATACGCTTTGCCAGCAGCCACATTGCTCGTCAGTTGGTCATTCTGCCTTGCGCAAGCCGGCGTGAGAACCCCGCATACGTTTACGCTTGCCGATGAGACAACGCAAAGGCTCGAGCATCTCCAGGCATCCGCCGCATTTGTTCAGGAAGAGGCCGGCGAGTTGATCGAGGCCGTGCAGGATCCAACAATGGACGCAGCCGGACATCAGCTCATCCTCAACACGCTAAAGGAACGGATCAACGAAATGGGCCGGGAGGCCGGTATTCTCAACGAGGAGCGGAAGGACCTGCCCCGCTGGGAACGGAATGCCATCGTCAGGACGATTCCACTTCTGAAAGATGCAGCCGCTGAGACAACTCACGCGTTGGACTGGTTCAATGCAAACAAGGCGGATCTATGGGCCCCCGCCTATGAGGGCTACGCCTATCGCCTGAGGGATGATTCGACCAGGATGACTCAGGTTCTCGGCGACTATTTGAAACTGGCCAAACTGCACCAGGAGGAGCATCAGGTGGACAACGCGCTGCGAACCCCGGCCGGGAAATGACGCTGCCCGGCGCGCCGGGCTCTCCCGTTCCGGCGGCCGGCTGGAATTCCGCCTCACCGCGTGACTCCAGTCCTGACTCAACCTGGAGTTCCGTCGTCTTGCGCCTCTTTGGGGGCAGCCGGAGTCTGAAGCGGCAGATCAGGATGCAACTTGAGCGTCTTGCCTGCCAGTACGTGCACATTTTGCCGGTATGGGGAGCGCCCCGGAGCCCGCACTTCGATGCTGTAGTTGCCGGGTGTCAGTGTCATGGTTTTCAGTTGGCCGGCTGTTCCGGCGTAATTGCCGTTGATATAGACTTGAGCATCCTTCAAGTGGGTTTCCAATTTGACCTGCCCGGCGTTTGGAGTTCCATACCAGGGCCAGTAGGGGTACATGTTCCAATAGGGTCCGTACCAACCACCCCAGCCCATGGGCAGGAATGCCCGCCCGCCAAATCCGAATCCTCCGAACCGTCCGTAAGCGCCAAAACGGCCAAACCCGCCAACACGGCCAAACTCCCCATGAGCCGCCGCGGTAACAGGAAGCATCGCAAGAACCAAGGCGCCGGCGAGGAGTAATCTCTTCATAACAACCTCCATTTCCTGCCTGCTCTTCCGGGTTTCTATTTCCCGGTCCACCTAAATGGATGCCTGCCGCGTGTTCCTGGCGTCTACCATCGGATCGGTATTTCGAGCCTGTGAATTGCAGGGCAGCAGGCGAGCTGTCGTCTCGAGCGGGGGCTTTCAGCGCACAGCCGTCAGCGGCCGGCTCACGCCGGCTGGCATCTTGTGCCCAGGGCCTGAAGTTGACATTGCTTAGGAAAGGGAGTCTACCGGGCGGCGGATTTCAGTTCTTTCTGCAGGCGGGAAGCCCTGGTGTTGAGCGCACGCAACTGGCGCATGTCTTCCTCGGCGAGGCTGACCGCGTTCTGGATGCGGGAGAGGTCGCTTCCGGAGACGGTGGTGGACTCGCGCAGATTGTCGAGGCGCAGGGACATGGAGCGGAACAGATCGGTGGCCTCGCGATAGCGTCCGAGGATGTTCGTCATGTAGGCTTCGCGGCGCTGTGTGAGATCTTCGAGGTCACCGGAGAGTTTGCGCAGGCTGGCGAGGCGGCGCACGGAATCATCCGTCCGGCTGCGGAGTTGCTGATTGGTAAGTTCGACATCGGCGAGGCGTTTTTCGCGGGTTTTCAGCAACTGGTCGAGGTCGGCGGCCTGTTTGGAAGCGGCATCGAGCCGCTCGCGCAGTTCGGTTTCTGAGGCCTGAAGGCGGTCTTGCTGGTCCGTCAACTGGGTGATGCGGGTGTCCATGTCGGCGAGTTTGGTCTGCAACTGCTGGATGGAGTTGTCGGCGGCTTCCAACTCGCGGGTCCTCTCCTCGAGCATCTGAACCAGTTGCCGGCGGCTGGTGGAATCATCGACATTCGGCTTGGGGCGCGGCGCGGGAGGGGGCGCGGGCGGATGTTCGGCGGAAGCAGCCTGGGCGCGCAGCGAGTCGCGCTCCTTTTCGGCGGCATCGAGGCGGGTGCGGAGATTGGCTTCCACCTGTTGGAAGCGCGCGGCGTCCTGGGCAAGCCTGGCACGGATGGAGGCTCCCCTCCAGTAGCCGATGCCGGCGCCGGCCAGCGCCGCGAGGACAATGGCGACAATCCAGCGGTTCATCGTTTTCGAACTCCCAATTGGCGGCGTGGGCGGAAGCGCAGGGTGCGCCCTTGGGCTTCAATGGCCACGTCCACCTGTTTTGCCTTGCCAGGCTGCCATTCTACCTCGACGCTCTGGTGGGAAAGGAGATTGCCCATGACCTTCTCGATGGAGACGGGAATCTCGGCGAGGGAGCGGCAGAATTCGGCGGCTCCGCCCGAGGCCAGGGCAAGTTCGAGCAATCCGGTTTGATAGGCGGTATTCAAACGATCGCTACGGTAGTCGAGGTGGACAAGAAAGATAGGGGTTTCCCCGCCCAGAACGGTAGACTTCAATTGTCGGATTTTTTCCTGAATCAGGCCCTCGGGGAAGCGCCTGCTCATGTCGTGCGAATCGGAGCTATTGACGACCGGGTTGGTGTAGTCTTCGCGATAGGCGGTGATGTCGCTGTCGCTGACGTAGAGGGCGGCGACGCGAACATGAGCCTTGGCCGCGATATCATCGCCCAGGCGCTGCACGGGCTCGATGGCGTCGAGCAGGCCGGGGCGCGCGGTGACGGTGATGCCGCGAAGGACATCGGCAAGTTGGGTGCGGTCCGTGCCCGGGTCAAGGAGGACCCGGAGGCCATCCTGAACGCGGAGCAGGCCGACCTGCGCATTGGGCGGCAGCTTTTGAATGGCCGCAATGAGGGCTTCGCGGGCAGGGTCAATGAGGGAGAGATCACCGGACCAGTCGAGCACCAGCAGGATGAGCAGGTCATCCTTCGCGCCGATGTAGCGGGACACCTTCGCGGGCTTGCCGTTCAGCTTCACTTGGAGGTCATCCCTGGGAACAGCGGTGTTGTCCGGCGACCAGAAGGGGATGCGCATCACGGCTCGCGATGGGGGCGGCGGCGGGGGAGCGCTCCAGGCGAGGACGGAGAGGAGCAGGACTGGAACGAAGCGAATCAAAAACTGAACCTCAATCCGAGTTGGATCACTCTTCCCCCGTGGGAGCCGATGATCTTTCCGGCGTTCACATTAGGGGCTGAGGCGGTGCCGATGTTGACGTCGGGACTGTTCCAGTTGGCGTGGTTAATGACGTTCAGGCCGACCATACTCAGTTCGACGCTTTTTTCCGTGGAGAGGGAGAAGCGCTTGTTGAGGGCGAGGTCGTGATTCTGGCTGCCGGGCATGCGCAGGGTGGGACTGGTGCGGGAGGCATTGCCGGTGGTGAAATCCGCGGGCTGGGCGAAGGCGGCTGGATTGAACCACAAGTCGGGACCTGGATTGGGGACATGGGGGTCGACTCCGGGGACCACATTGACGTTCAGCGCATCGACGACTCCGCCGGTGTTGTTGAACATGGGGTGAGGGGCGAGAGGGTCGCCGCTGGCCCAGGAGGTGACGCCGCTGAAGGACCAGCCTTCGACGAAATAGCGGCGCCAGTCGGTTACGGCAAGGAGGGTGTGATTGGCTCCGAAGGGAAGATCGTAATTATAGGTGAGCGTGAGCCGCTGCGGATTATTGCCGGAAGTGAGCGCCCATTCGTTCTTGCGATTGTAATAGTCCTGGACGCCGTAGGGGCCGGAGTAGTCATCCATCTGCTTGGAGAATTCGTAGTAGGCGGAGACGGAAAGTCCGCCGGAGGTGCGCTTCTCGACGCGGAGGTAGCCGGCATCGCGCTGGTAGCGGCCTTCGGGCCAGGAACTGTACACGTCGAAGCGTTTGTACTGTGGGTAGGGCCGTTGGGAAGCGTTGAAGATTTCGTTATTCAACTGATCGCGGTATTGCAAGGCGGACAGGGGGATCGCGTTCGGGTTGGAACTGCCGTTGCCAAGCAGAAGATTGCGGCCATCGGAGTGGCCGGCTCCCACCGTGAGCACCGCGGAACCCGGCAACTCGCGCTCGATGGATATGGAGGCGGACTGGTAGGTGGGCTGGCGGCCAGTGGGCTCGATCAAGTCAGCGACGGTATTGTTGGCCGCGTCGGGACGGGTGTCGGGGAAGGTGATGCCCGTGGGAGGCAGTCCCTGCGAGAGCACGACCGCGGGCGTCAACTGCGGGTTGGGAGAGAGCCAGGTAGGCAAGCCGTTGAACGCCTGTGTCCCCCATTGGGCTGAGTAGATGGGAATAGTGGAATAGGCGCGGGAATAACCGGCGCGGGCGACGGTCTTGGTGCTGCCGCGGACGTTCCAGGCGAGACTGGCGCTCGGTTCCGGCTTGACGAGGAATGGTTGAAACGCGCGCCCCTGGCCGTTCTGGTTCGCCACGACGAGAGCGCCGGGAAGGCCGTTTTGCGGGTTGATGGCGTTGAGGGAAACGGTGGACTGGCGGTCATATTTCTCGACGCGCGGTGTGCTCATATTCAAGCCGAGGCTGATGCCGAAGGTGAGCCCTTTGCGAAGCTCCCACTGATCGGAGGCGGTGGCGCGATAATACGTGCGCCGGAAGTAGGAAGGTGAGGCGACGACGCTCTGCTCGGCGAATTCGGACTGGCCGAGGACAAAGCTGGCGAAGGCATGGCCCGTGTTGACGATGCCGGGCAGACTGGTAAGCCCGTCAGTGAAGGTGAAAGCTCCTTCCGGATACTGGGGGGCGAAGACGTTGACCCGCTCGCGAACCACCTGGCCGGTGAGGCGGAGGCGGTGGGCTCCGCGGCGCCAGGAAAAGCCGTCGGTGAGCGCGAAGGAGTGGCGCGCGGTACGAAACTCAGGAGTGGAGTGGCCCATGGATAGATAGGGCGAGAACCGGTACTTGGGGAACACATTGCCGTTTGCGTCCTTTTCGGGCAGGGAGTCGATTTTGTCAGAGGCCACATCGAAGGTGAGTGTGTTCACCGCCTGCGGCGACGCGGTGAAGACATGCTCGATGGAGCCCCGCCGGCTGTGGCGGTCCCTGACAACACCTCCGGAGTTGGCGAGGGTGGTGAAGTAGGGCGCGGCTCCGTCCTGGCCTTTGGAATAATTGATTCCCACACCGAGGCGGTGGCGCTGGCGGATATTGTGGTCGACGCGGGTGATGACGCCGTTGGCGGAGTTGATCTCGGGAGTGAAGATGAAGTAGTTATTACGGAAGAAGGGGCCGACATCGGTATTGGGGGCGGGGTAGAGTTGCAAGGCGCGCTGGGCGACGGGGTCCAGGCGCGATTGAGGCATCACATTGCCGGGGAAGGGCGTGCGGTTGTATTGCAGGTTGTCGACAGTAACCGGTTGAGTGGCATCGTAGCGAGGGTTGGGAGCAGTGGTCCGCGGGTCATAGATGGGGAGCGGATTTCCGGCGGCGTCGACGGTGGCCGACCAATCACCGGCGCGCTCACCCATGGTGGGAATGGTGAAGAGGTGAGACCGGCCGATCTTTTCGCGCATGCCCTCGAACGTGAAGGTGAAGAAGGTGGAACTGCTGCCGTCGTAGATTCGCGGCAGCACCACGGGTCCGGCGACGTTGAAGCCGAACTGGCTGCGCCGCAGGATATTTTTCCGGCCGCCCCGCTGAAATACTTCGTGGGGTACGGCATCGAGAAAATCGTTGCGGAAATTTTCGAAAATTCTCCCGTGCCAACGGGGCTTCTTCGACCCGTTGCCGTCGGCCTTAACCGCCGAATCCTCTCGAAGGCCCAGGTTTCGAGTCTGCAGACGGAACTCGTCGATCGCTTTCTGCAACTCGGGCGAGGTCTTGGTTTGAGCCTGCGCCACCCACGCCCAGATGAGGAGCGCTGCCCATCGCAAAGCGCTCATAGTACCAGTGTACGGTACTGATGCAGCGCTGTCATGGCGTTTGTGAAAATCTCTTCATTTGATTGCGGTTTTGCGGAGTTTCTCAGGGACGCAGCAGTTCGGGGAGGATGGTCCCGGCGGGTCCGCGGAGGGAGCAATCGACCAGGGAGGAGAGATGAGTTTCCTCGGAGTTGATTTCGATGACGCGCGCGCCGCTTTGTCTGGCGAGGTAGACGAGGCCGCCGGCGGGCATGACGACGGCGGAAGTGCCGATGACGAGGAAGAGGTCGCACTGGCTCGAGGCTTTTTCGGCGGCGAGCCACGCATGCGGGGGGAGTGGTTCGCCGAACCAGACGACGCCGGGGCGTTGGATCGCGCCGCAGGCACACTTCGGGGGCAGGGAGGGAAGCGGCGCCTGGAGGTTTTGCTCCTCCTTTCCGCATGCGGTGCAGCGCAGGGTCCAGATGTCGCCATGCAAGCAGACGATGCGGCTGTTTCCGGCGCGGGCATGGAGACCGTCGACGTTCTGTGTGATGAGGGTGAAGGAGGGGACGCGGGTTTCCAACTCGACAAGCGCGAGGTGGCCGGGGTTGGGCTGGGCGGCGGCGATTAGCGTCCGGCGCCAGTCGTACCATTGCCAAACGAGCAGGGGGTGGCGGGCGAAGGCTTCCGGAGTAGCAAGGTCCTCGGCGCGGTAGGACCGCCACAATCCGCCGCTTCCACGGAAGGTGGGGATACCGCTTTCGGCCGAGATACCGGAGCCTGTAAGCGCGGCAACGTTTGCGGCGTTCCGCAGCCAACCGCGAGCTTCCTCCATGCGTAGTCCATTATGGCGGGAAGTCGAGGATTGGAGAGCAGAGCTGTCATTTTTTTAACGCGGCGCTGTGGGGAGAGGTGCAACAGCCGATGAGGTAATCGTGACAGCGCCGCCTCTAAGTAAACAGGACCTGCGGGAGCGCGCCTTCCGCACATTGAATCAATTGCCGCCATTTTCGCCGACTTTGAGCCGGCTGCTGGCGAGCCTGGCGAAGGAAGATGTGTTCCTGAAGGAGATAGCCGCGATTATCGAAAAGGACACCGTGTTGACGGGCCATGTTCTGAAGCTGGTGAATTCCGTGTTGTACGCGCGCAGCGGGACGATCAACTCAGTGCGGCATGCGGTGTCGATACTCGGGCTGAACAAGCTGCGGAACGTGGCGTTGAGCCTTTCGGTGGCGCGGATGTGGAAGTCGGTGAAGACGCCGAGGATCTGGTCGCAGGGCGCGTTCAATCTGCACTCGGTGGCCACGGCGGTGATGGCGGACCAACTCGCGCAGCGGTTGAGAGTGCGGTATCCGGAAGGGGCCTTCACGGCGGGATTGCTGCATGCGGTGGGGAAGCTGATGATCGCCATTGGCCTGCCGGAACAATATGAGATGATCCTCGCCACTTACCAGGACTCGAGCAAATTGACGATGGAAGAGACGGAGTATTTCCACATCGGGTGCTGCCACACGGAGTTGGGTGCGGCGGCTTTGGGGGAATGGAAACTACCGGCCGATATTCAGGAAGCGGTGGGCAATCAGCACGACCCGCGTCCGGACCAGGACGGCGTCATGGATCTCAGCGGTCTGCTTCTGGTGGCGCACCGGGTGGTGAACCGGCTGGACGTGATGATCCCGGCGTGCGCTTCCCAGATAGAGGGAACGGCGGAGACTGTGCTTGCGGAGGCGGGGTTGAAGGAGGAGGCTGGGCGCATTCTGGGGGAGTTCCAGAGCGAATTTGGGGCAATGCGCGGATTCTTTTGACGCCGGTGCGGGCTGGTTCATGTAGTATGATCAGCAGGGGCGCTGATCCGGAATGTGGAGGCAGCTATCCTGGCTGATACTGACGGCGAGCGCCGGACTTGCCCAGGACCGTCCGCTGGCTCCTCTTGTGCACGGGGTCTTTCAGGACTGGATGGGGGCCGAGGAAAACGGGACCTTCCGCTTTCATACGGTCGACCTGCAGGAATATCAGTGCCGCTTCACAAGCAAGACATACTTTGAGCAGGACCACCGGCGGACCTACGTGAGCGGGATCGCCAAGGGGGAGAACGTGGAGATTCTCTCCGAGCGGATGGCGGAACCGCCCCGGTGCCGCGCACTGATCGTGCGGGTGGTGGCGGAATTGAAGCAGCATCCAACCCGTTCCCGCATGCATGCATTGCCCGCTTATAGCCCTACGGAATCGTTCGCCCCGCGCGGCAATCTGCTGTTGACAGGCATCGTGTTGCGCGTGGATGAAGGGTCCATTGTGCTGCGCAGTCGCTCCGGAGTGCGGCAGGTGATTCAACTGCGGCAGGACACGCGCTATGTCGGCTCCGGGTTGCTTGACGAGAAGGGGGCGATGCCCGTAGGGCGGCCGGTTCAGGTGAGAGCAGGGAAGACGTTTGAAGGCGACGTAGAGGCGTTCACGATCATGTGGGGTGAGATCCTGAAAGTGCCGTAGAAACGAGACTCCACTCCGCGGTCGTCTGCATATTCCGAAAATCCCGCGAACTGCCGGCATATCGCCATGCGTCCATAACAATCGATGGAGTAGCCGAAAGAAGCGTACTGCGCAGAGATCAGTTTGTGAGCGCCTGGTAGACCGACGTCATGAACTTCGCTTGAATGTCGGTGGCATTGGGCATTAGCTGAATCATCAGGACGACCACAAGATGGCCTTCGCGATCCACCTGGTAGGTGGTGCCGTAGGCGCCGCCCCAGCCGAAGGAGCCGATGCTGGCCATGCCGCTTGCGCCGTAGCGGTCGACTGTTTGGAACCCGAATCCGAAGCCGAGCCCCGTGGTGGAGTGGAGGGTGCCGGACTGGTTCGTGGTCATGAGAGCCGTCGCGCGGGGGCCGAGGATCCGCACACCGCCGAGCGCGCCGCCGTTGCGGATCATCTCGAGGAAGCGGGCGTAGTCATGGGCCGTGGAGGTTAATCCGGCGCCGCCGGCGAAGCTCTTGCGCGGGCCATCGACGTAGTGTCCCTGCCCCCGCGAGCCTTCCTCGGCACGGACGATCTTGCCGCCCGGGCCGCTCGCGTATACGGTGGCGAGACGGTCGCGCTCGGCGGGCGGGATGAAGAAGCGGGTGTCCTTCATTCCGAGGGGACCGGTAATGCGGGTGCGTATGAATTGATCGAGCGGCATGCCGGAAGCCTTTTCGACAATGCAGCCCAGGATGTCGGTGTTGTAGCCATAAACGAACGCCTCTCCCGGTTGGGAGACAAAGGGCAGCGTGCCGAGGCGCTCCATGGTTTCACAGATGGGCTCGTCTTTGTCGGCGGTGTACCAGCCGTTGCCGGCGGCGGGGCCAAGGCCCTTGGCCTCATACAGAGCGGCAATGTGGGGCTCACGGCCATAGGAGATGCCGGCGGTGTGCGTGAGCAGGTCGGCGATGGTGATGGGCCGTTTGGCGGGAACGATTCTTGCGCTGCCGTTCTCATCCTTGAGGGCGACTGTGGTCTTCTTGAAGGTAGGGATAAAATCCCCGGCGGGCTGGTTGATGCCGATCTTGCCTTCTTCGATCAACGCCATGACTGCGGTGCTGGTGATTGCCTTGGTTTGGGAGGCGATGCGGAACACCGTGGTGGTGGTCATCTTGCGGCCGGCTTCCTTGTCACTCCAGCCGAAGGCCTTTTCGTAGGCGGGCTTGCCATCGCGGAGAACAAGGGCGACAGCTCCGGCCACGCGGTCCTGATCGACGTATTGCTGGAGGACGCGATCGATGCGGACCAGGCGATCGGGAGCGAGCGCGGAGGTGGAGAGAGGCGTGGAGATGGCCTGCGACTGGGCGAGGCAGGGGGCCAGGGCGGCGAAGGTGAACAAGAAGGCAGAATTGAGGAGCCTGAAGGAGGTGCGTGCGTTTAACATTTTGTTGCCGTCGGAGATGGTAGCATGCACGGGGGCGTTCCGGCCTGAGCGAGTGGGAATCGGGATCCCGGTTTGCGGCAATTCTCAACGCTTCGTCGAATCGCGGCTGGCGCTCCAGTCTACCGGCCTTCCCGCAGAGTCCACACTACGATAGCCGCCTAGCGCAGAGACTGCGCGCCGCGGCAGGCGCGGGCGCCCAGTTCTCCGCCATGGCCACATTGAACCTCCAGTAACTGGCGCGCTTCCCTGATTCTCCCCGTTCGTTCATAAGCCATCGCGAGGTACCAGGCCACGTAGTCCGCCAACGGCGGTTGAGCGAACTTCCGCGCTGCTTCCAGGCTGCCGGCGGCGCCTTCGTTGGCATTACCGGCAAGCCGGCAAACTCCCAGGTAAAACTGCGCCTCGGCCAGGCTCGGATACTTCCGCGCAAGCGGCTCCAGAAGTTCCGCCGCGCCATGGAAGTCATCGGATTGGTAGCGGAGGAGAGCCGTCTGCAGTTCCTTCCACATTCCACTGTCATCCTTTCCTCGCCAGACCAGCAGGGCGGCGGGAGGCAGAACGATGGGGGCCTTCTCCCAGGCAAGGACGGGCGCCGGTTTCGATTCCTGAGCCGTAGGTCTGGTGGCGGCGGCCGGCGGCCGGCCGCGCAGCATGACGGACACCGCCAAGACGATCAGCACGCCAGCGGCGGCCGCGACGGGCCAGAACCAAAGGAAACGGCGCCGCGATCCGCTTCTTTCCCTCTCGATGCGCTCCCGAATCCGCTGCTGCATGCCGGGTTCGATCGGTTCGGCATCCAGCGCATGGATACTCTCGACGAGAGTCTGGCAGGTCAGGCACGTCTCCGCATGGCGCAGCACCGGTTCGGCGAGTTCCGCCGGCAGAACGCCCCCGTGGGCTGCTTGCAGCAGAGCGGGACGCGGGCAGCCTTGCGCCCTATTGCGCAGTCCACGGACTGTGGCTGCGAGTTCGTCCGGCAGGTCCGGAAACTCCCGGTCATGCCGCTCCATGGGCGCCTCCCGCGCTGGTGGTCTTCCAGGACTTCCGCAGCAATTGCAGGCCGTACTGCAAGTGTCCTTTGACCTTGCTTTCCGAGACCGCCAGATGGTTCGCGATCTCGGCCCTCGTCATCCCGTGCACGAAGTGCAGCAGAAGACAGGCGCGATGGATCGGCTTCAACGACGGTTCTTCGCGAAGCCAGTGCTCCAGGTCCACGCTCCTCTGCACAGCGGACAGTTCAACGGACTCCTCAAAGGGCCGCTCCGCTGATGCCTTTCGCCAATGGTCCATTGCCCGGTTTCTCGCTACCGTCAGGAGCCAACCGGGGAGCTTGGAAGTGTCGATCGAACCCCAATGCCCGAACAATTGAAGGAATGCCTCGCTGACAATGTCTTCGGCCTTGCTGGGGTCGCCGGTAAGTCGCAGAGCGTAGCGAAACACCGCTTCCACATGCGTCCGGTACACCGCCTCGAATTCGTCTTGCATCCCGAATACGTCTCAGCACGGCCAGATGGAACAAACTGGCCCGGACTTTATTCCATGCAGGGATCATACCACGGCCCGGCCGCCGTCTCGCTGAATGCGAGTCGAAGATGATGAATCGAGGTAACCGGTCCGTGCAACCTGCGAACACGAGACTCTGCTGTGTGTCGATGGCCCTGTTCCTGTTTCCGGCAATCTCTTCCGGCAAGGGGCTGTTTCGACTGGTACATGGGGGCGCAAACTGTTCTGGCGATTTGTCCGCCTTGCCGACGGATACGGGCTGGAAGTATACGCCTCAGACATTCACAAGACCCGCGACAGCCCAGATGTGTTCGCCCACTCAGGCTGCTTCACACGACTATCAAGCTTTTGTCAGACTGAGCGGGACCCCAGAAGAACTCGACTTCGGTGTGGCGGGTGCTACCGCTGGCGAAGCAAACGTCAGCGTCGCATCCTACTACAATGTGCTGATTCGACTGCACCCTCCCCGCCCGGATGTGATCTCCGTTTCACAGCATAGGGTGGGCTCCAGTTATGCCGTATCCATACTGGACACGGCAAGCGGAGGCGCTTGCGTAAAGCTCAGGGTCAGGAAACTCGAAGAGAACTATCCTGAGAAGCAAGCGTGTGCGAGCGGGAGCCTGGGCCTGACGCCACAACGCGGCACGCTCACTTCTCCTTACCTGCGATTCGATGCCTGTCCCTGTGTCGTGATCGTGAAAGTGGAAGCATCTCTTTCCATCACTACTTTGCGGGGCGCGTCCTGGCCAACAGCGTGATTATCCCGGCCGCGTCCGATGGCTCGATCGACGTATTCACATACGATGCGACGGATTTCCTCATCGACATCAATGGATACTACGCGCCGGACAATGGGCAAGGCCTGTTCTATTTTCCGGTGACGCAATGCCGCGCGAGCGATTCGACAGTGAGCGGCGGGGCGTATCCCGATAATACCTCGCGGACGATCAACATCCCGGCAGCGGCGGGGTGCAGCGGCATTCCGGCGGATGCCAAGGGTTATGTGATCAATGTGACGGCGCTGCCAACTGCTAACCCCATGCCTTTCCTGACGGCTTGGCCGACGGGAACGGCGAGGCCGAATGCATCGATTCTGAATGCGTTTCAAGGCCAGATTGTGAGCAATTCGGCGATTATTCCGGCGGGCGCCGGCGCGGCAATCGATGTCTATGCCTTCAAACGCACGAACGTCGTGGTAGAGGTGAGCGGATATTTCGGCCGGTGATCTTCGACGATTCGATGCCGAGCCATGCTCAGCCGCCGGCCTGGCGGCTGGCTGTCGATTCCGGCAGCCGCTACCAGATGCGGACACGGTCCTTCGGGGCGAGGTAGAGCTTCTGCGAGGGCTGGACGGAGAAGGCGGGATACCAGGCATCGAGGTTCCGGACGGTATCGGCGCGATACTGCTCGGGGGCGTGGCCGTCGGTGGCGATGTCCATGCGCAGGGCTGCGTCGCGAATCTTCGAGCGCCAGCTTTGGGCGAAGCTGATGAAGAAGCGCTGATCGCCGCTGAATGATTCTCTTACTACATCCGGTTTGCCGCCCAGGGAGAGACGGTAGGCGTCATAGGCCGCGACGAGGCCGGCGACATCGGCGATGTTTTCGCTCAGCGTCTGACGGCCGTTCACCGCGAGATCGGGAAACGGCCGGTAACGGTCAAAGTGTTCCACCAGCATTTCGCCCGCCGCTTTGAAGTGGGCGAAGTCGTCTTTCGCCCACCAATTGGCAAGCCTGCCTTCGGCGTCGAACTGGCTGCCCTGGTCATCGAAACTGTGGCTGATTTCGTGGCCGATGATCGCGCCCATGGAGCCGTAGTTGTGCGCCGCGTCCGCGGCGGCGTCGAAGTACGGAGGCTGGAGAATGGCCGCGGGGAAATTCAACGCGTTCTGGAGGGGAAGATTGACGGCATTTACCGTCTGCGGCGTCATCCACCATTCGCCGCGGTCGACCGGTTGATGGAGTTTGGCCAACTCATGACGGTAGGCGAAGAGGCCGGCGCGCTGCATGTTGCCGAGCGCGTCTCCTTTCACGATTTCGAGGCCCGAGTAGTCCGTCCAGCGGTCCGGATACCCGACACCTACTTCCAGAGCGGCCAGCTTTTGTTTCGCTTTGGCTTTGGTTTCCGGCGCCATCCAGGAGAGCGAGTCAATCCGCTCGCCGAAGGCTTTCACCAGGCCGTTCACCATCGCCTGCACTTTTTCCTTCGTCTCCGGGGGGAAGTAGCGTTGCACGTAAAGCTTGCCGACGGCATCTCCGAGCGCTTCATTGGTCAGGTCGACGCCGCGCTGCCACCGCGGGCGCAGTTCGGGGATTCCGTTGAGAGCCTTCGAGTAGAAGCGGAATCGTTCGGCGACGAAGGCCTTGGGCAGGAAGGCGGAGGACCTTTCGATGGCATGGAAGACAAGCCAGTCCTTCCAGGATTCAAGAGGCTCCTTCGCGGCCAAAGCGGATAGTCCGGAGACCGCTTCGGGGTGCCAGATGAGGAAGACGGGCGCGTCCGCAAGTCCGGCGGCGTCGAGGAGCGCCGCCCAGTCGAGCCCGGGTGCTTTGACGGGGAGTTCCTCGCGCTTCCAGGAGACGACGCGATGCACGTCTTCCGATTGGACACGGGTGGCATGGGCGGCCGCGATCTTGGATTCGAGTGCGAATACGCGGCGGGCGCGCGCCGGCGGATCGGGGAAGCCCGCCAGTTGGAAGACGGACTCGATATGCGACTGGTATTGCTTGCGCAATTCGGCCATGTGCGGGGTTGCGGATAAATAGTAGTCGCGATCCGGCATGCCGAGACCGCCTTGCAGCAGATAGGGGTAGGCGTGGGAGGGGTCGGTGAGCCCTTGCGTGACCCAAACGCCGAAGAGGTTGCCGGTTTGGAAGTTGGTGTTATTCAGCGGGTCGACATCGGCGCGGAGGCGCGCGCCGAGCGCGCGGGCAAGCGCCTGGCGGCCGGCGATGGCTGCGATGGCGTCGAACTGCGGCTTGAGGGGGGCGATGCCTTTGGATTCGATGGTTGCTTCGTCCATGAAGCTCGAGTAGAAATCGCCGATTTTGCGGGAGCCCGGGCTTGCGCCGGGGCCGGCCTTTTCGGCCTCCTCGATAAGGCTCAGGGTTCGCTGGCGCGTTTTGTCGACGAGGATTTCGCCGATGCCGTAGCTGGATTTGTCGGCAGGGATCGGCGTGGCCTTGCTCCAGCCGCCGTTGGCGTAAGCGTTGAAGTCGTCACCGGGCGCGACGTATGTGTCCATTCCGGGCAGATCGATGCCGGCGGCGGCTGGGGGTGGGGCCTTGCGGCACGCCGGGGCCGCGGCCATGGCGGCGGTGAGGACGATGATGGCGAGGGATTTTGCAGCGGTGGGGTACGGCACACCCTGAGGGTAGCGTAGACGGCCGGGGGGCGCGGGCGCGGATGATCCCAGGCGGCTGCTTCCGGTTCATCCGGGGCCGGGATTCAGGATACACTGATCTCTCATGCTTTCCGGCGTGCTGCTCGCGATTCTCTCCGGTATTTGTAACGGTCTCTTTTCGGCTCCTATCCGGCTGATCCGGAACTGGAAATGGGAAAATCTCTGGCTCGTGTTCATCCTGGCGGCGTGTATTGGAATGCCCGCGCTGCTGGTATTTCCCGTGGTGGACAATCTTGCGGCCGTATTGAGCGCTTCCCCCGCGGGCGCATTGTGGGCCGCGGCAGTGTTCGGGTTCGGCTGGGGCTTCGGCGCAATTCTGTTTGGCTTGAGCGTGGATCGTTTGGGCGTTTCGCTGGCCAACAGCATGGTGATCGGGGTCAGTTCGGCGTTGGGCTCGATGGCGCCGCTGTTGCTGGCGGGCGCATTCTATTTCAATGCCCGCACCATGCTGCTGATGGCAGGCGTCGCGGTATTTGTGGGCGGAGTATCGTTGTGCGGGCGGGCGGGGCGGATGCGGGAGCAGGATGAGGCAGGGACAGCAGAGGGGGTCAAGGCGGGATCGCTTCAGGGCTACATGTTTGCCATCGGCGCGGGCATTCTCTCGGCGGTTTTCAACATCGGGTACGCGCTGGCCCTGCCCATATCCGCGGCGGGGCAGCGGATGGGACTGACCGCGTTTACCGCCGGCAACGTGATCTGGCTGGTGATGCTGGGGGCCGGGTCGATTCCGAATGTCGTCTTCTGCATCCACTTGATGCGGAGGAACGGGACCGGAAAGCTATTCCTGCAACCGCACGGGTACCGGCCGTGGACGATGAGCCTGTTGATGGCCGTGTTGTGGGGCGGCAGCATCGTCTTGTATGGGATGGCCGCGCCGCTGCTGGGCAGTATGGGGCCGTCCATCGGATGGCCGCTCAGCTTGGCGGTGGGACTGCTGGTTGCGAACGTGGTTGGTTTTCTGCTGGGGGAGTGGCGTGCATCCGGCGCGCGGGCGGTCCGGACGATCAGGGCGGGCATTGCGGTACTCGTGCTGGCCATCGTCCTGTGCGCCGCCTCGGCCAGGTTCTGACATGGGATTCTGGGAACAATGGAAACAATGAACGAGCGGCTGGCCGCCTTGCGGCATGGCCTGATGGTGTCCTGCCAGGCGGCGGACGGGGACCCCTTCCACGGTCCGGCTTCCATGGCCCGATTCGCGCAGGCGGCGGTCGAGTCCGGCGCCGCCGGGATCCGGGCGAATGGAGCGGAGGATATTGCCGCCATCCGGGCCACTGTCTCCGTCCCCATTCTTGGGCTGCACAAAGAGATGCAGGCGGACGGACGGATCCTGATCACGCCGCGGTTCGAGTACGCCGCGGCGCTGGTGCGGGCGGGGGCGGACTTCGTGGCCCTCGATTGCACGCGGCGCGGCCAGGCTTTTGGCGCGTTGGACCGCCTGCGCCGGGTGCGGGCGGAACTTGGCGTGCCGGTGGTGGCCGATATTGCCCGGATCGAGGAAGCCCTGGCCGCGGTGGAAGCCGGCGCGGACGCCGTCGCCAGCACCATGCGCGGATATAGCCCGGAGACGGAGGACATCCGGCGCTTCGAGCCTGAGTTCATCCGCGCGCTGGCGGGGCAGGTACGCGTTCCGGTTATCGCCGAGGGCATGATTCACGCGCCCGAGCAGGCCGCCGCCGCGCTGCGGGCAGGGGCGTTCGCGGTGGTTGTGGGCAAGGCGATCAGCGCGCCGGGGCATATTACGGCCCGTTTCGCCGCCGCCATGGACCGCGAGGCGGGCCGGCTCCCCGAACGGCATATCATTGGCGTCGACCTGGGCGGTACGCAGACCAAGTTCGGCCTGGTGTCGAGCCGGACGGGATTAGTGGAGCAGGGTTCGATCGCCACTCCAGCGGGCGGGAGGGACGTGCTGCTGGCGCACCTCGAGCGGGTAGCGGTGCAGGCCCTGGAGCGGGCGAGGGCCGACGGGTTCCGGCCGTCGCTTGCGGGGATCGCCACCGCGGGCTGGGTGAATCCCGCGGACGGCTCAGTGGTCTATGCGACGGAGAACCTGCCCGGCTGGACCGGAGCCGGGATTGCGGCGGCGCTGCATCCGCGGTTGGGGATCCCGGTGGCGGTGGAAAACGACGCCAATGCGCTGGCCGTGGCGGAACGCTGGTTCGGCGCCGGGCGCGATGTGGACAACTTCGTGTGCGTCACGCTGGGCACGGGCGTTGGCGGTGGCTGCTACGTGAACGGGAGGCTGCACCATGGGTCGCACTTTTTTGCGAACGCAATCGGCCACGTGATGGTGGAGCGCGACGGCCTGCCCTGCACATGCGGGTTGCGGGGGTGCCTGGAACCGTATGCCAATTCCGCGGCGCTGCTGCGCTATGGCGCTTCCGGCGGATACGCGGACGCAGGGACACTGATCCGCGCTGCGGGAGCGGGAGAGGAACCAGCCCGTCAAGCGATCCGCACACAAGCCGGCTACCTGGCTGCCGGATTGGCTTCGATTATTCATTTGTTGGACCCCGAGCGGATCATCCTGTCCGGTGGTCTCGCCCAGGAGAACCCGCTGCTGTTTGAGGAACTCGAGATCGCCCTGCGGACGCGGGTAACCGTGTGGCCGCAGCGCCGGATTTCCCTCCTGGCGTCGCCGCTCGGTTACCACGGCGGAGTCTTGGGCGCCGCTGCGTGCGCGTTGGAGATGTTCGAGGCGGTTTGAGGGGAGCGGCCCGCGGATCAGCAAGCGGAAACAAACGACCGCAGGAACCGCGCCCCGCGCGGGATGGCGGTCAACTCGTCCTCCTGTCCTTCGTAGACCAGGCTGACGAAGCCGTTGTAGTGCACGCCGCGGAGGATGTTGAAGACGCGGTTGTAGTCGATGAACTGCTCGCGGCCGCGGCTGTCAAGCTGGTACAACTTGGCGCGCACGAACTGAGTGAGCGGGGCCACCTGTTCGATCGAGTGGTAGTAGTTCTCGTAGGTGTGGCCGGCGATCTTCGGGCCGTTGGGGCCGTCGCGTCCGGTGAAGTGGCCGGTGTCGAGCAGGAGGCTGAAGTTGGGGTGGTTCACTTCCTTGCGGAAGCGGAGCATGTCATCGCCGGTGGAAGTGAGTCCGCTATGGTTCTGGAGCGCCACGAGCATGCCGAGGTCGGCCCCGATTTCGGCGCACTTGCGCAGGGCTTCGACGCTCCGCTGGAAGGCCTCTTCTCTCTTGTCCGGCGACGGCGCGGAGCCGACAAAGACGCGGCAGACGGGTGAGCCGAGGACCATCCCGGCTTCCATGGCGATCCGCGCCTTTTCGATTTCGGATGGGACGGCCGCGGCATTGCGTCCGAACTCCGTGGTGACGCAGATGCTCGAGATGCTGAGCCCGTTGTCGATGGCGGCTCGGCGCACGCGTTTGAGCATGTCCCGGCCGGCGCCGCCGAGATCGCGGTAGTGGGGATCGAAGCCATCGAAGTTCAGGGCGCGGCACTGCCGGATAAAGGAGAAGATATCCATCTTCCCGGCCTTGAACTGCTTTTGGTAGCTGAGGGAGAGGCAACTCAGACGCATCATATGGAGGACATTCTATGCTACTTGGGATGACGATTGTTGTGTGGTGTCGGAGAACCGCGCGAGCCGGCAGGAACCGGGGCCCCGCGTGATACCAGGGGCCCCGGTTCCTTAAGAGTGGTTACCAGGAGAGTTTGAGAGTCAGGTTCATCAGCGGCATGCCGGCCCAGTTGGCGGTCCTCTGGTCGGAACTGATTTTGCCGAACGACTTCGGATTTTGGTAATCCACGGTGGTTGTGGGCGGATCGAAGTTGAACGTCTTCAGGGTATTGTTGTAGTCCAACCGAAGCTGCAGATTGAACCGTTCCGTGAGCCGGAAGTTCTTTTGCGCCGTGGAGGTGGACCACACCAGCGGCAACCCGGTGACAATGTTGCGTCCCGCGTTGCCGGGAGTGAAGGCGGCCGGATAGCTGAACGGGTCCATACTGATGACCGCGTTCTCATTGTTCGTGACAAAGCGGTCCGGACCGACATCTCTCCAGCCATCGCGAATGGCAGGGTTGCCATTCACGTTGGGCCGGCGCGACCCGACCCACGTGGGGTAGTAATTGTAAGGGCTGTTGGCAAAGCCGAAGGTCAAAGGGTTCCCGGTTTCGAGCGACTGAACCCAGGCGATCTCATAGCCGCCGAAGAGCACGTTGAGAATTCCGCCGCGGTTCATGAAACGCCGGCCTTTGCCGATGGGGAGTTCGTAGCTGGCGTGGGCGGAATAGCGATGGTTGCGGTCGTAGCCGGCGCGGGCTTTCTCGAGCGCCCGGCTCTGGATGGGCGCCACGCCTGTGCCTGCGTTGTCATCATCCTGGCTGTCGATTGCCTTCGAGTAAGTGTAGAAGGTAGAGAACGTCAGGCCGCGGGAGTAACGCTTCTCGAGTTTGATGGTGCCGGAGTTGTAGGTGGAGTGGCCGAAGTTCGAGCGCATCAGTACGTCGCCGAAGTTGGTGAACGGCCTGTAGTTCTGCGGAGCGGCAAACACCCGGTTCAGCAGGACTGGATCGTTTACCGCATAGTTTACCGCGAAGGTGTTCAATTGCCAGCGTTCGAGCAGGCCGATACCCGCCGAACCCTGATAGCTGACTTCCAACAGATAACTCGGGTTCAGTTCATATTGCACGCTGAGGTTATAGTTCAGCACGTAGGGGTTCCGGATGTTCGGATCCCACATATCGGCGCTGCGGGAACCGAAGTTGCTGCCGCGGTAGGGCGATGTGCCATTCGGCCGGATGAGATAGGGGATATTCGGCGGGCCGGATGTCATCCGGAAGACCGGCGTTGGATCTCCCGGCGGCGACTGTATGTTGGTGCTTGCCGTGTACTCTTCAAATTGCCCGAAAGCCTGTGGGAACTTGATATCCACCGTATTCACAGCGAAACCGCCGCGGATCACCCATTTTTGCAGAGGGTGCCACGCCATGCCGAGGCGCGGCTGAAAATTGTTGTTGTCGCGCTTATTCAGCGGGGAGTTCGTGTGGATGAAGGCGCCCTTCAGGCCGGTGACGTCATCCGTTGCTGTTGGATCCCAGTTGGTCATCATGCCGTACTTTGTATTGAAGGGGCTTTCGTTGGAGTAGCGAAGGCCGAGATTGAGAGTGAGGGATGGACTAACCTTCCAGTCATCCTGAAAGTAGAAGCTATGGACGGCTGACCGCGGCAACCAACTGGTCAACTGCGAGGAGAAACTCGCCTGGCCGACGTATCCCATGAGGAAACCGGCAAAATCATTGCCGGTACGGGGGACCGTATTGCCTGTGGATTGTAGGCCGGCGGTCATTCCCGAAAAGTTGTAGTTACCGCTCGGGTAGGTGCTCTGGATACCGTTCAACCGGAAGCGAAGCACTTCGTAGCCCATTTTGAAGGCGTGCGTGCCTTTGATCTTAGTCAGATCGTCGCGGAAGGAAAGTGTTTCGCCGATGGTCCGGTTTGGACCGCTGACTGTCAGGCCGTAGACGCCAAACCCAGGCATCAGGTCCTGGGGGACGTTGGGGATGCCCAAGGTCTGGGGCCAGTTCTCCCCGTAGGACGGCACTCTCTTATCATTCCGATTACGGAAGTAACCCACACGCGCGTCGTTGATCATGGAGGGATTGATCACGTACGAGCCGCCGATGGAGTAGTTCTGCGCAGTGTGCGGGGTTTCGTTCCCTTGAGCCCCGTCGAAGGGCGTGAACTTCATGATGCTCGGGCGCCCAAAGCCGCTGTTATGGTCGTAGCTATAGCTGCCGTAGATCTTGAAGTTGGAATTGAACTGGTGGTCCAGGCGCCCGTTGTACCACTCATAGAAGGTGCGCGATTTCTCGTCATAAAGCAGGTTATTGGAAGGTCCGGTGGCCAGATAACTCGCGCTCGAGACGTTAGGAGCGTTCCAGGGGTTGTAGCCCAGGATCTTGCTGGCCACCGGGTCGAAGCGCGACTTCGGTATGATGTTGCCCGGAATGGGGTCCCGCATCCAGACGCCATCTGGCGTCCGGCGCGTCGAGGCGGGATCGAAAAGCGGATTGCCGATGCCGCCGAAGGTGAAATCGCCGTTCAACATGTCCGGAGTGGGTGTCGATTCATAGAACTGATTGGCTTTCTTCTCAATCAGCTTCTGGTAGCCGACGAACCAGAACGTCTTGTTCCGGCCGTTATAGAGGCCGGGGATTACGACTGGTCCGCCGCCGTTGGCGTCGGGCTGCATGAAGAAGCTATCCTGCGGAACACAACCCTGATCCTTCTGCGAGGTCTTGCACCGGTCGAAGAACCGGCGATGCGTCATAGAGCGTGTACGCCCATACTCGGAGGCCATTCCGTGAAAGCTGTTGGTCCCGGTTTTCTTGACGACGCTCATGATGCCGCCCGCTGAATGGCCGTACTCGGCGGGAAGCGCGGTGGTCAGGATTTTTACTTCCTCGATGGAGTTTTGAATGGTGTTCGTATTTGTGTTCCCGCTCATCTGGTCTTGTGCGTTGACGCCATCTTCGAAGTAGCCGATAGAACTGGCGCGCTGGCCCGCGATGTGATACCCGCCCAGGCTGCCGCCCCAGGCGTAGCCCGACTGAGTCATACCCGGCGTTAATTGAAACGTCGAATTCACCCAGCGCTGGTAGATGGGAAGTTTGTAGATAACCGAACCCTCGACAGTCGTGCCGGTGGCGGACGTCTCAGTCTCGAGAAGCGACGGCTTCCCGGTGACTTCCACCCGCTCGGCGATGGCGCCTACTTCCAGAGTGACGTCCACGGCCAGGGTGTCCCCCGAACGGAGGTCGATGCCATCCCGGACCACAGTCTTGAATCCGTTCGCATTGAAAGTGATGCGGTAGGGTCCGGGTTGAAGCGACTGAACGCGGAAGATGCCTTGCTCATTGGTTTGGGCCGTGAAGGTGAAGTTTGTCGCCGTGTTTACGACGGTAACTTGAACTCCAGGGACAACGGCGCTGGTTGGGTCTGTCACTCGTCCTGTCACCGTGGATGTGCCGATTTGCGCATACCCAGGAATGAGCAGAACGATCGCTGCGATCAGCAGATGCAAAGACTTGTAAACTGTTTTCATCGTACACACCTCAGATTGGAAAGATTCGTACACACCTCAGATTGGAACGTAAGCCCAGGAAAATGGCGGCGCGGCGAGCGCGCTTGAGCATGTCCCACACTGCCGTTCCTGAGGTCGCGGTGGCGAGGACCGAGGCCATTCGGACTCGGAGGGCGTCGCCGGCGGATGAGCGATCGTGTCTTCGGCCACCGGGAGAGACGCAACTCAAGCGCATCATATATTCAGGTCATTCTATGCTAATTGGGATGAAGATAGTTATCCTGTGCGGGATTGCGGCGGCATGGCCGGGCATTGCGGCCGAGCATCGCGTGGTGGCGGAACATTACTGGCACACGTTTTCCGCGGCGCACCCGGTTCTGTTGACTGTGGAGCCGGGCGACCGGATTGTGACGAAAACCGTCGATTCGGCGGGGTTCGATTTCTCGGGCGTGCGACGCACCAGGACACACGGGAATCCGCTGACCGGCCCGTTTCTTATAAAAGGCGCGCAACAAGGGGACACGCTGGAGGTGCGGATTGAGCGGCTGCGGTTGAATCGCGCCAGCGGGTACACGGGCTATCAGGTGGGAGTGAAGGACGCCGCGCCCGCGGGGGTGAAACCGGGGGCCGATGCCGTATACAAAGGTTATGACACGCTGGTCCCCTGGACCATCGACTTGCGCCGCGCCCTGGTGCGCCACGGGAGGCTGGAGTTCGCCGCGCAGCCGATGCTCGGATGCATGGGTGTCGCTCCGGAAGGTGATTATTCCCCCAGGTCCGGTCCGGCGGGCTATTGGGGCGGCAACATGGACTACAACATGGTTCGCGAGGGCGCCACGATTTTGCTGCCCGTCTTCCATGAGGGCGGCCTGCTGTTTTTCGGCGACGGGCACGCGCTACAGGGCGATGGGGAGGCCGTGGGATCGGGCGTGGAGACGTCGCTCGATGTCGAGGTGACCGTCGGACTGCGGAAAGGCCGCAAGCTGACCGGTCCCCGGTTGGAGACGGCGGAGTGGCTGGTGTCCATAGGCGGAAAGGAAGGCGCAAGCCTCAACGAGAGCGCGGCGATTGCGGTCCGCGACATGCTCCACTGGCTCACCGAAGAGCAGGGCCTGAGCGCGGACGAAGCGCATCTGCTGATCGGCGTGCATGGGCGGTTTGACGTGATCACGCTCGGCGGCAGCGTGGGATTGCGAGTGCCCCGTAAGGATGTGGAGCGCCTGCGCCGGTAGGGCGGGGAAGTTACTTCAACGGCAGCACAACCGTACCGGCAGAACCCGCATAGGAAAGTTCCAGCTTCTTGATCTTGCTCGTGTTTCCTTTGTAGGCGAAATAGAGGTAGCCGCGCGCCGGTTTCTCCGTCTCTCTCTCCGGCAGCGCGGCGCGCGTGATGATCTCCTCCGCGCTCAGTTTCTCCTGCTTCCCGACGCCGCTTCGATCTTCCGGAGCAGGAGCCTTGGGGGGTTGGGGCAGGCGGTCCCGCGTCTGCGTAGGATCGCCGGGGAACCGCGCGCTGGTCCGCGGCCGGCCGAGGATCACCGACGCATCGCCCACCCCGGCCGTGGCCTCGAGTTGTTTGTGCTGCTCCCAATCCTCGTATTTCACCGAGGCCGCCACCATGCCGGCTGTTTGCGCCAGCATGGCTGTGTTTTTACCGTTCATGCGCAGGGCAAACTGCCCCTGGCTGATGTCGAGGCGCTGCCCTTTTGCGGGAAACAAAGCCACCTCGATGGCAAGATAGTCGCGCACAAATACCGTCTCGCCGCTGTGGATCACCGAGTGGACCATGTACTCAGCGCCGATCTCCGCCTTGCCCGCGGAGGCATGGACTGGCCAATCAGACGCCTTTTCCCGATCCGCGGCGGACAACACAACACCGGCCAACAGGAGCAGACGCAGCATGCCTTCAGTGTAGGACGCTCAGCGCGGGGCCAACAGAATTGGGAGGAAGTTGCCGCTCTCGCGCGAGGCCGAGTTGGCCTTCAGAATCCGCGCACCCGGGTCCCCGGCCTGACCGGCAAACTCGGGACAGTAAAGCAGTATCGGACTTGACTGGCAGCCGATGCTGATGAACCGGCTCAGCAGCAGGCCGGTGTGCGGGTAGTAGACCATGCCCGATCCGTTCACCGTGTCGGGAATGACATCCTGAAACACCCGCGACAAGGTCCCGGGAGGATCGGTAAACACCGCCACGTAGGGTACCGTAGTTACCGCCGCGCTGATGGCGTGCGATTGCGCCCCGTCGTCCGACCAGTACTGGAAGGCATAAGTATGCGCATCCGAGCCTATCTGCGACGTCGCGACGACGGAGACCGTGTGATTGGACCCGATCGTGCGGGACCAACCCGGCCGGCGCTCGCTACCGCGAGACGGCCTTGGCGCGCCTAGCCGTTCGAAGTTTCTGGAGGCGCCTGGAGCCGGGATCCGAGTTGCTGCCGGGCGTAAGACTCTGAATTGTTATGTTACGTGCGAAGTCGCCTCTCAAATAGGCATCTACCTTCTGAAAGGCAGCGTTCCCCGGTTCACGCTGGAGTTGCCCGATGTGCCTGAGAATGACCGCCTCCCGCTCTGTCTGGAGCCGAATGAGTTCTGCTGGAGGCTCCGGAGGGGTGAACGTCCGCGGCCCTACTCTCTGTTTTCGGACGTTGTCAATGAACGACCTTGTCGTCTCGTCCAACCTCGCCACCTCCTCTTCACAAAGCGCGGCCCGTGCGACAAGCGCGGCGTTCTCTGCCACGGTGAGTCCGATCTTGAGTTGGTAATGTCTCTCCAATGCATCACCGTTCTTGCCCACGGATCTTATTTCTGAGGCCTTCTGTTTGAGGAAACCAAGATGGTTGAAGAGCATGTGATAGAGAACATGCTGGGCTGGCGGCTGTCTTGGCGGTTGCGCACAGCATTGCGCAACAAAAAGGAAAGCCGCAGCCATCGAAAAGAATCTCATTGGTGCTTTTGCTCCTTTTCCAAACGCATCTGCCGGCGCTCGTCCTGGATTTCTCTAACCCCATTGCGAACGTCATCAAACTTGGCCTTTTCCAAGACAGACATGACTTGTTCAGAGCGGATGGACTCACCAGCATCCCTCAAGGCACGCAGTGCAAGTTCACGAACATGGTGATACGGCGACAGCGACCACTCTATGGCATGCTCCAGCCGGGCATCTCTCACGCCCAAGACTCTCTCCCGATAATCGTCGAGCGCGAACTGAGTCGCCGCTGTGTCTTCCGATAATTCTTCGAGCTTCCTAAAGGGGAAAGCAAGAGTGGCTTGATTCAACTGAGCCACTCGGTTGGCTTCCACTAAGGCGGGATAGAGGTGTTCGGTGTACCATTTCTGATATTTGTGACTGGCATCTCGAAGCGATCTGTTCTCACCGATTTCATAAATATAGTACACGATCTGGAAGGGAGCGCTCCCAGTCAGGCAGTTCGCCGAGATAACCTGGTAGACACCATCTCCGGAAAGGGACACCAAATCCTTGTTCAGATCGAAGTCAGTTCCAGCGGAGTCAGATAGGACGAAGGCGATGCAGGACTTAGGTTCGCAATGGTAAAGCGCCAGCATATCGCCGATTGTACCCCCTGTAGGAATGACGGCCACAAGGTATATCCGGCCCTTTTCCATGGGCACGAAACGATAATCGTGGAGATCCATGTCCCCTTTCACGTCACCAATACCGCACCGATGGAGGAAATCCACGACCTCTGCTCTCCCCATCTGTTTTGCCGACTCTTGATCATGCGGCCATGAATCTGGGCTGAAGGTTTCGTCCTCGCACTTCTCGGCCTCTGGCAGCCGGAATTGCCCGAAGCATAACCCAGAGAATAGCAATACCACAATAGCTGGTCGCATTGTCATCTTAGGAGGCTCCTTACCTCACGAACATATGTAATGGTTCTTGCGCCCACATTCACCGTCCATGTCTTGCAATCCTTCGACGGAATCCAATACGCGAAACGCATCTGGTCTCCCGCATTGTAGCCGGCAAGGGCGTTATCCTCTAGTTGGAGTGCCGTCAAAGCTGGCGGCCTGTTGGGTCGTCCGGTGCACGATTGGTTCTTGAAGGTGGTTTCATTCAAGATTGCCTTGTTGTAATGAAACTGCAAGGTGGAGACTGCTTGGTTTACGTTTGCGAGCCAGTCCCAGGCGAGGGCGGGGGACGTCACCTCCACTTGAAATAGCCCGACATGAAATCCACTGGCGCAGTCTTCGGTTGGCCACGATCCTTGGATACCACCTTGTTTCACGGGGTTCAAAGGGATGGCTTGGCCTCCATTGCAGTTTGTCAGTTTGTACTTTGAGAACTGCCCTGCAACAAGTCCTGGAGCCTGATAGGAACTTTCTTTTGCGGCTATTCCTGTAAGAATATTCTTGGTCGGACCACTATAACTCTGTGCCCCAATTGACTTTAGCTGTTCATCAACCGTGGCTGTCGGAGGATTCTGGCCGTGGACGAACAAAGTTGCAGTCGCCTTCTTCGTGCGGCCCTGCGAGTCGATGATCTCTGCGACGAGTTCGCCGCGCCCGCCGATACCAATCGGGCTCGTGAAGTTGACCTCATCGTTCAGAAGACTGGTTCTCGTAAACGGACCACTCCTTTGAGCTGCAAAACCGTGTGTGGTCTGGTAATACAAGGTGAGACTCCAATTCACGGTGCCAGTGCATCCCGGGGAGTTGGCGCGAAGCGGAATAGTTGCCGTACGGTAATTGCTTGCCGCATCCAGATTATAGTAAACCTGATCATTCGTCATGAAGATCTGACACGGCGACCCCGCGACTTTTACAGTGCGACCGTTGCTCTTGCTTGACTGCCCTGGACCCTGGGCGAATCCAAGCCCGCTGACGCCCCTTGACGTCACAGTTACGATCCTTTCGCCCGGTGGCGCATCTGTGTCAATAGTGAAGTCGGCGGTGATCTGTTTTCCATCGAGCGACGGGTTCATGTTGGTCCAGCGCACCTTGCCATCGTCCGGTGATATCTCCAATGAGGGGTTCGGGCCGAAGTGCTCACCTTGAATTAGCACAGAGACGGTAGTGCCTGGATCCCAGGTCGACGGTGAGACAGAATCGATGTAGGGTGTGAGGTCTGAAGCCGGCTGTACGTAGTCAGTGGCGCCAAGAAAAATGATCTCCGTAAGTGACCAGACTTCGTAAGCTGGACCGGGCCCCTGGTAGGCGTCGATGGGCACACCGCTTCCGCCTCCAGGACCAACACTCGGTGCAAAAGATGAGAATCCAAGCGGGTCGTATACCATGTAGCCCCCATATGCGTTGATCGGAATCCGCCATATTTCGTCGATGACAACGTAATGCAGCCCCAGTAGCTCATAAACATCACCGTCCGGGGCCGACGCCGAGGTGTTGGCGGACGCCCGGGGTGTGGAGACGTTCAGCAACGCGGTCTTTGGATCATAGTCTACAGGATACTCGTCCGTGCCCTTATACAAATAAGCTTCGACACCTGCCCAATATCCATAGTAGGCAGCACATGCGCTTGCTCACGTCGGTCGATCCCGCGCAATTCCTCACCCACGGCTGTCGTGACGGCTGCCAGTTGCGCGTGCTCTCCAGGCCGAAGCCGGAGCAGCGCCGCGGCACGATTGTCTAAGTCCGCGGCGGCGGCCGCTGGCTTTGCCGCCTTCACAGTTGCAAGCCAAGTCGAAAAGTCGTGATGAAAATAGAAGAAGTGGCGATAAAGCGTCGGGTCATCCGGCGGCAGAAGGTTCGTAAGAACGTGCTGTGTCGGCGGTTGCGCGCCGTTTTGTTGAGAATATGCACTCAACGAAAGGACTATTCAAGCCAATACACAGAAGGAGCCCATCTTACCTCCAAAACTTGCGCACACAAATCCCACAAATCCGATCTTCCGAAAGCGGTCACGAACTCCGCTACTCATCCGCGGGACTCGAAGCTCCGCCAAGCCATATATCTGGGCGTGTTCGTTTACCGCCGATATAATTGCTCTTGTTGCTCCAAAACGGTTAAAAGATTTTCGACTATCGAGTATAGGCAAACATGTTGATAATTGCAAGGAGTTTTTTGACGCACCAGGGTATGCCTTAGTGTAAATCTCAGCGCGGGGCCAACAGAATTGGGAGGAAGTTGCCGCTCTCCCGCGAGACGGGCTTCGCTTTCAGAACACGCGCGCCGGGGACGCTGACGAAGCGGGTAGCGTCCTCGTAGGGCTCGGGATACAGCTTCAACTCCAGCATGTCGGCAGAAGATTCGAACTGCTTCGCTTCCTCCGCCGTCATGTATCCGACAAAGTGTACGTTGTCCTCGCTGATCTTGTGGATCTCGAACGTTTGGTAGATCTGCCTGGCGAACAGCGGAGAGCCCTCCGTGCCGGGAGAACTGGTGAACCCGTACACGCCGGGGGGAACGCGATCGATGCTTTCCCCCTGTTCCTTGTCACCGATCAAACGCAGCTTTCGCTCTGCGCGTAGCTTTTCTCTTTCGCCGCTCGCGGCGGATGTGGATGTGCTGGACATGATGCTTTGGAAACTTTCATTCTACCCGACCAGACGCGCCACGTCTTTGGCGAAGTAGGTGAGGATGAAGTCCGCGCCTGCACGCCGGATGGATGTCAGCGACTCGAGGATGGCGCGGTCAAGATCGAGCCAGCCGTTGCGCGCCGCGGCGACGATCATGCTGAATTCCCCGCTCACCTGGTAGGCCGCCAGCGGCAGGTCGAACCGGTCGCGAGCCATGCGGATGATATCCAGATACGGCCCGGCCGGCTTCACCATGATCATATCGGCTCCCTCTTCGACATCGAGCGCGATCTCGCGCATCGCTTCGCGCGCGTTTGCCGGGTCCATCTGGTAGCTCCTGCGGTCGCCGAACTGCGGCGCGGACTCGGCCGCCTCGCGGAACGGCCCGTAGAACACAGAAGCATACTTGGCGGCGTAGCTGAGGATGGGCGTCTTCTGGAAGCCCGCGTCATCCAGTCCTTTGCGGATGGCCGCCACGCGGCCGTCCATCATGTCCGAAGGAGCGACGATATCCGCGCCGGCGCGCGCGTGGGAGACGGCGGAACGCGTCAGCCACTCGAGGGTGATGTCGTTGTCCACGTCCTGGCCCACAATCCTGCCGCAATGGCCGTGATCGGTGTACTCGCAGTTGCAGACGTCGGTGATCACCACCAGGCGCGGAACGGCGCGCTTGATGGCGCGGATCGCCTCCTGCACAATGCCGTGCTCGGCGTAGGCTCCGGAGGCATACTCATCTTTCACAGCGGGAATGCCGAAGAGGATAATTCCGCCGATACCGAGCTGGTGAATTTCTTCGCACTCTCTTACCGCGACATCGAGCGACATCTGGTAGTTGCCGGGCATCGCTCCGATCTCGCGCTTCACGTCTTCGCCGGAGACGATGAAGAGCGGCAATATACAGTCGCCGGGGCCAAGCCGGGTTTCGCGTACAAGGCTGCGCAACTCCGCGGTGGCGCGCGTTCGCCGCATGCGTTGAATGGGAAAGGCCATGACTCAAATTTACACGATCAGCATCGCGTCGCCGTAGGAATAGAACCGGTAGCCGGAATCCACGGCGTGACGGTAGGCCTCGAGGATGAGGTCTTTCCCGCCGAAGGCGCACACCAGAACCAGGAGGCTTGATTGCGGCAGGTGGAAGTTCGTCACCATGGCATTGACGCGGCGGAACTGGTATCCGGGGTAGATGAATAGCCCCGTTTCGCCTTCGAGCCGCGTCCAGTCCTGCGCCGCGGCGGTTTCCACGGTGCGCACGCTGGTCGTCCCCACGGCCACCACACGTTTTGCCGCCTGTATACTTGCCGCCGTCTCCCGCGGAATGAAGTACTGCTCCTCGTGCAGCTTTACTTCCTCGATCACCTGCGTATGCAACGGCTGAAACGTACCGAGCCCCACGTGCAGCGTCACCCGCGCGATCACCGCCCCGGCCGCCTCACACTGGCTCAGGACTTCAGGAGTGAAATGCAGCCCCGCCGTGGGCGCGGCGACCGAACCCGGCTCTCGCGCGTACACGGTCTGATAGCGCGTCTGGTCCGCCGCCGTGTCGCTGCGATGAATGTACGGCGGCAGCGGCATGTGCCCGGCTTCGGCGATGGCTTCGTAAAAATCTCCCTGGCTGATGAAGCGGATGAGGCGCTCTCCGAACTCCCCCCGCCCGATAATCTCCGCCCGCAGTTTCTCCGAGAAGACGAGGTGTTCCCGGGTGCGGAGCTTCCTCCCCGGGCGCGCCAGCGCAAGCCACGTCAGGTGATCGTCGCTGCGCGGGCTTACCAGCAGTACTTCGATATGTCCGGTGAAGCCCTCGCGGTGGCCGAAAAGACGCGCGGGCAGCACCTTGGAATCGTTGAGCACCAGACAATCGCCGGGGTGAAGAAATTGCGGCAGGTCGCGAAACGCCCGGTCTTCCCATCGTCCTTCCCGGCGATAGACCACCAGCATCCGCGACGCTGCGCGATCCTCGAGCGGCTGCTGCGCAATTCGATCTTCCGGCAGATCATACTGAAACTCGGCGAGATTCACTTAGCCGCTACAATAGCAAGTTGCAGATCCTCGGTATCGAGTCTTCCTGTGATGAAACGGCGGCGGCAGTGGTCCGCGACGGGCATGAAATCCTCTCGAGCGTCGTCTCCTCCCAATTCGATGTGCACGGAAAGTACGGGGGCGTAGTCCCGGAACTCGCCTCGCGCGAGCACCTGCGCGCGGTTACCGCCGTGGTGCGGCAGGCCATGGAGCAGGCGCGCTGCCAGTGGGGCGATCTCTCCGCCGTGGCGGTAACGAGAGGGCCGGGGTTGGTCGGCTCCCTGCTGGTGGGGATGACCTACGCCAAGGCGATCTGCTTTGCCCGCAAGCTGCCGCTCATCGGCGTGAATCACATCGAGGGCCACATTCATGCGGTGGCGATGGAGGCCGGCGAGCGGCTCGAGTTCCCGGCCCTTGCTCTGGTGGTGAGCGGCGGCCATACCCATCTCTTTGAAATGAGCGCCGGCTTCAGTTACCGGTTGCTCGGCAAGACTCGCGATGACGCCGCCGGTGAGGCGTACGACAAAGTTGCGAAGCTATTGGGCTACAACTACCCCGGCGGCCCCGTGCTTGACCAATTGGCAGTCTTCGGGAACCCGAAGGCGGTCCGGTTCCCCATGGCGAAGATGAAGGGAAATGCGCTCGATTTCAGCTTCAGCGGCCTGAAAACTGCCGTGCTGCGGTGGGTGCAGGCTCATGAGATGGAGGCGGAAATCGCCGCGCGGAAAGCGTTGCTGCGGACGAACCCCAGCCCGGGTGTGGACGAGTGGCGCAAACTCACCCCGCAGCGGACCCTGGATCTCATCGCCTCTTTCCAGCAAACCGTGATTCAGGAGTTGCTGACCAGGGCGGAGGCGGCCGCTGAAGAGATCGGGGCCCGTTCGCTGGTGGTCTCCGGCGGTGTCGCCTGCAATGCCGGCTTACGGAGCGCGGCTCTCGGCGCCCGCATTCCCTATCCGGTTTTCTTTCCCGCGCCGGCGCTGTCCACCGACAACGCGGCGATGATCGCCGCGGCGGCATACCCTAAGCTCCGGAACGGCGAGTTCTCGGACTATTCCATGAAAGCTCAGGCCGGCCTGGTGCTGGCGTGATGGGATTTCAGCGGGTAACGCCGCGGAGCCACAGCCTGAGTGTGAGCCTCAATAGCTCGCACAGGGCCCGCCGGCCCGCCGGTACAGGAAGGAACTCGCACATCCACTGGCCGGCGAGGCTCCGTTGTGCGAGCGAGTTCCTTAGAAGCGCAAAGGGCACGTCCCGCGCCCCCATAGTATGAGGAACACCGCGATGATTCGCGGCGCGGGCGGGCTCCGTTTTGCGCGTGTTCCTTAGAAGCGCAAAGGGCACGTCCCGCGCCCCCATAGTATGAGGAACACCGCGATGATTCGCGGCGCGGGCGGGCTCCGTTGTGCGCGTGTTCCTCAATAGACCTGGAAGCAGAACACAGTGTTCGAGCCCTCGGGGCTGAGGGCATATTCCCCGTTGGGGAGGAACTCATTCGCTTCGATGCGGTAGAGCCCGTCGCCCAGGCGACGGAGGCTCAGGTGCATCGGCCGCGGGGCGTCCTTGCGCCGCTTTCCGGGCGGCGGAAACACGATCTCCCTCTGCCCGCTCTTCACTTCCATGCGGTAAAGCTGCAATTTTTCCGGACTCATCGACTTGCTGTCGAGAATGAAGATCGGCTCGGCGACGGGGGTTTTCGCGGAAGATTCGGCCCCGCTCACGGTGTAAATCGTGTCGTCCTTCTTCTTTCCTTCCGTGGCCTCGGCCCGTTCGGTGGGGACCAGGTTGGAAGCGTGGACGATATAGATGACATCGGGTTTGGGCGGTTTGGGGCCAGTGTACTTCTCCGCGGCGGGAAGAGCGGCCGCGAGTGCGAGGAGAAAGACAATTCGCCACATGTTTTCATTTTAGCGGCTGCCGGCCCGCTACGAAGAGCATGCCGCCGGTCGCGCGGCGGATTCTGTCATCGTGGCTGCTCCGCGCGAAGGGGGTCGAAGGGCGGCGCTGGCCGACATTCGAATCTTTTTCTGTTTCAAACAAAAAAAGGCTTGAATGTTTTATGCTCTTCTGCCACAATGCGGGAAACGCAAGCAGTTGCGCAGTACGAATGCGTGGATTCATCCAAACGGATCTCATCGTCGCCGGCCACGGGAGCCAAAGCTCCCGTGGCCATTTTCGTATGTGCCGCAATCAGGCTCGAAAGCGGAAGTTCACTCTGCGGGGAGGATTCGGCAATGCTCCCTGGAATCATCGATGCGCGGCCGTGGCGCCATTGGCGTTCTGCCGCGCGCTCTAGCGCTCAGGAGAAAAACTCGTGTTGAAGGAAAAGGAAAAAGGCACAGTCAAGTGGTTCAACGCCGCCAAGGGATATGGCTTCATCCAGCGGGATACCGGCGAGGATGTCTTCGTGCATCACTCCTCCATCCAGATGAACGGCTACCGTACCCTCAACAATGGCGCCATCGTCGAGTTCGAGGTGAAGGAGGGCCCAAAAGGTCTGCACGCGGAAAACGTGTGCTGCAATTGAATCCCGAACCGCGGGCAGGTTTTCGATATGGTTGCCGAGTAGCCGGGAGCGTGCGGACTTCTCACGCCCGCTCCCGGTTTCGGTTTAGCTTCAGTCGTTGGTGATGTCGTGTGTGCGGCTTTCCCCGCGCACCGGCAGGTACACCTTCTCCCACGCCTTGTGAGCGGGGTGGTTGTCATAGGCTTTGAAAGCGGCCGCGTTTTCAAACTCCATGACGAACGCCGATTCCAATCTCTTGCCGTCGGCGTCTCCCTGCACCTTGATGCTTTTCAGCCAGACATTCCTGATGCCCGGTATCTCGGCGCCCATCTTTTCAACCCCGTCGAAGACTGCCTTTTTCTGGGCTGCCGTGGTTCCCTCTTTCCAGTAGAGAGTCACCACGTGGATGATCGACTTCGGTTTCCCCGCCGCTGACAGCGTGGTGGTTCCCGCCAGCGCCAGGGCCGAACCTCTGAGAAGCGTGCGTCGTGACCAATTTTTCATAGCGTTCATCAAGCTCCTTTTTGTTTTATCGAATCCGGCCGCGCCATGCGGATGCCGCTCCATTCCTCGCTCAAAATGATCGAGTTGGCCGGATTCGCTTGCGAATAGCGGATGAGGGCCGGTCCCAGAAGAAGCGAGGGATCCCGCGGCATGAGATGACGAAACGGGGCCAAATCCTGCACCACGTGGTAGGTGACGCCCCCAACCTGATAGGAATAGCCTACCAGTTCGCCCTGCACTTCCGTAATCTCCGCCTCGCTCACGCGTCCCCGCGTGCTCAGGAAGAGACGTCTGGCGCGCTCTTTTTCATCCGGCGAGTGCCGCCTGCCGAACAGAAGAAAGCCCGCCATGACAAGCAGAACTCCGCCCACGATACTGAGTACGATAATGGCGGCGGCCGCGCTCAATTTTCCTGTCACCCCGAGGAACCTAAGAATGCGGTAGCTCGATAGCTACGTCTATCGATAATATCCGGTTGCCGCGGTTTCGCAAAGCTCCGCGCCGCTGATTCTCCTGTCCCAATGCTCACCCCCGGATCACCGTGTTTTCCAACACACCGATTCCCTCGATCTCGATGCGTACCGTGTTGCCCGGCTCCACTGGCCCTACACCGGGAGGCGTACCCGTGGCGATGAGATCGCCCGGCTCCAGGGTCAGAAACTGCGTAATATACGCAATGATCACACTGGGATGGAAGATCATATCCCGCACCGAGCCGTCCTGCTTGATCTGCCCGTCCACCCAACTGCGGATGCGGATGCTGTCGAATTCGAGTTCCGCTCTCGGCACGATGCACGGGCCCGCCGGACAGAAGGTGTCGCAGCCTTTGGCCCGCGCCCACTGGCCGTCTTTTTTCTGCAGATCCCGCGCCGTGATGTCGTTCACGATGGTGTAGCCGAAGACGTAGTCCATGGCGGACTCTGTCGGAACGTGCCGCGCCTGCCTGCCGATGACCAATCCGAGTTCTCCCTCGAAACTCACCATCTGCGTGATGGGCGGATAGAGAATCCGGTCTCCGCTGGCAATGAGCGAGGAAACAGGCTTGTAGAACAGCAGCGGCTCCGCCGGCACGGGGTTTCCGAGTTCCTTGGCGTGATCCACATAATTCCGCCCCACGCAGACGATCTTCGACGGCCAGCACGGGGGCAGGAGCCGCAGGTCCGCCAGCGGAAACTCGCCCAGCTTCTCCGTGCTCCACAGCGAGTCCGTTTCATAAACGCGATCCCCCTCGAGGATGCCGTACCGCGCCAGCGGCGATCCGTCCGGCAAGGTGGGCCAGGCGTTCCTGTTGTGGCTGAACCGGATGTGCTTGCTCATAGGTATCCTTCTGATTATGGCTGGAAAGTGATGGTGACGGGTTCCGGCCTGGCGCTCTCATTGCCCGCCTGATCGACAGCGCTCACCGCGTAGTGATACGTCTTGCCCGCTTCGACGGTTTTGTCGCTGTAGGCCGGGGATTCCACCAGCGAAGCGATCCGCTCCATTGGCCCGTCACCCGTCGCACGGTAGACCTGATAGCCGCGCAGATCCTTGTCGAGATTCCTCTCCCAGGCAAGTTCCACCGAACTCACCCCCGACAGAACAGTGAGGCCCGCCGGCACTGCCGGGGCGAAGGTGTCCACGGGCTTGATCTCCTTCGTGGCCGACAGGTCGCTTTCCGCTTCCCGCTCGCCCACCTTCTGCACGGCCTGCACCCGGTAGCGATAGGACTTTCCGAACTGCGCCGTCTTGTCGATGAAGCTGGAGCCTTGGGCTTGCCCGATTTGCGCGAATGTCTTGTCGTCCTCTCCCTGGCGGTAGACTCGATAGCTCGTCTGCCCGTCCCCTTTCCAGGAGAGCCGGACTCCCTCCGCCACCGCCTCCGCCGATACATTCGCGGGAACTTCCAGAGGCTTGACTACCTGCACGGCCAATACGTTCGACCAGCCGGACCAGCGTCCTTTGGGATTGGCGGTTCGCACGGCGGCGAATACTTCCTTGCCTGCGAAATCGCCCACCGGTGCTTCCACCACCATGCCTCCGTCCTGGCTCGCCGAAGCGGCGGACGCGGGCACACGGCGGGCCGCGGGTGCCCAGGCGTCCACGTTGAACTCGCCCCCGCCCGGGACCCCGACGCGCACATCCAACTCCCCCTGCTCCCGGATCAGCAGATCCTCGGTGGTCATCTTCGGCAGGGTAAACGTCAGCCGTAGAGAAGCCCCGTGCTGGATGGCATTGAGGTCTTCGATGCGCTTAGGGATATTGAGCGCCGGCGGCCGCGGATCGCCTACGTAGCCGCAGCCTGCCAGGAGAACACTCGCTGAGACGAGGATGAGGCGCATCAGAGGATGTACTTGCTCAGGTCCTGATCCTTCACGATCTCCGCCAGGTGCTGCCGCACGTATCCCGCGTCGATCTTCACGTTCTTCTTCTTCAGGTCGGGCCCCAGGAACGAGATCTCTTCGAGCACCTTCTCCATGATCGTGTGCAGACGGCGCGCTCCGATGTTCTCCTGCTGCTGGTTCACCTGAGCCGCGAAACGCGCGATCTCTTCCAGCGCATCTTCGGTGAATTGCAACTTGATGCCCTCGGTTTCGAGCAAGGCCACATACTGCTTGGTGAGCGCGTTCTTGGGCTCCTTGAGGATGCGGATGAAATCCTGCTCGGTGAGCGATTTCAACTCGACGCGAATCGGAAAGCGGCCCTGTAGTTCCGGAATCAGATCGCTTGGCTTGCTCACATGGAACGCGCCCGCGGCAATGAACAGGATGTGGTCCGTGCGCACGAATCCGTAGCGCGTGTTCACCGTCGTGCCCTCGACAATCGGCAGGATGTCCCGCTGTACGCCCTCGCGGCTCACATCCGGCCCGTGTCCCCCCTCGCGGCCGGCAATCTTGTCGATCTCATCGAGAAAGATGATGCCGTTGCTCTCCACCCGTTCGAGCGCCGTGCGCGTCACCTGATCCATGTCGATGAGCTTTTGTTCCTCTTCCTGGATGAGATAGTCGAGCGCTTCATGCACGCGCATCTTGCGCCGCCGGGTGCGCTGTCCGAAGAGATTGGGGATGAAATCCTTGAGGTTGATGTCCATCTCTTCCATGCCCGTGTTGGTGGTGATCTCGAAGCTCGGGCCGCGCTCCTTGACGTCGATCTCGACGACGCGGTCATCCAGTTTCCCCGACCGCAGCTTCTCGCGCAGTTTCTCGCGCGTCCGGTCCACCGACTCGGATGGCTCCGGCTGCGGCGGCATCAACAGGTCCAGCAGCCGCTCCTCGGCGTTTCGCTCCGCCCGGTCGGCCACCTCATCCAGCCGCTCTTCCCGCACCATGTCGATTGCGATCTCGACCAGATCGCGGATCATCGTTTCCACGTCCCGGCCGACGTAGCCTACCTCGGTGAACTTGCTCGCCTCCACCTTGATGAATGGGGAATTGGCCAGTTTAGCCAGGCGGCGCGCGAGTTCCGTCTTGCCGACGCCGGTAGGGCCGATCATGAGGATGTTCTTGGGCATCACCTCCTCGGCCATTTCCGGTTCCAGGCGCTGGCGGCGAATGCGATTGCGCAAGGCGATCGCCACGGCCTTCTTCGCCTCCGACTGGCCTACTACATGCCTGTCGAGTTCTCTGACAATCTCCTGCGGGGTGAGTTCATCGAGAGCAGGAGTCTCCTCGAGCGACTGACTGGGAAGGTAGATCACCATCACCCAAGCTCCTCGTAAATGATGTTCCGGTTGGTGTAGATGCAGATGTCGCCGGCAATGGCCATGGCTTTTTCGGCGATGGCTCGCGCCGGTAGCTGCGTATTTTCCATGAGCGCGACCGCGGCAGCCTTGGCGAAGGGGCCGCCCGATCCGATGGATGCGATCTCCGCATCCGGCTCAATCACATCGCCGTTGCCGCTGACAATGTACGTGTTGCCAAGGTCCGCAACCAGCAGAAGCGCTTCCAGATGGCGTAACACTTTGTCCGTGCGCCAGTCTTTGGCGAGTTCCACGACGGAGCGCGAAAGATTCCCGCCATGCTGTTCGAGCTTGCTTTCAAACCGCGCAAACAGTGAGAACGCATCGGCCGTCGACCCGGCAAAGCCGGCAAGAATTTTGCCGCTGTACAACCGGCGCAGCTTCCTGGCGGAAGATTTCAGAACTTCCGAGCCCATAGTGACCTGCCCGTCGCCGGCCATTACTACTTTATTGTTTCTGCGGACGCAGAGGATGGTGGTGGAACGTATGCGGGATGACATCAATTGACTAGTCTTCCATTGTACCGTTGTAAGATCGACAGTGAGGTGAACCGCTAGGATTTTCAGAGGCTCGCGGTTGAGCGGGTGAAAGATGCGCGCGCGTTGCTCGCCGCGGGAAGGTTTGCGGCGGCGTACTACCTGGCAGGATATGCCGTGGAATGCGCGCTGAAAGCTTGCATTGCGAAGCAGACAAGGAGATACGATTTCCCATCTGAGAGAAAATGGTCCGAGAAGGTATTCACGCATGATTTGTCCGGGTTATTGAAGCATGCCAAGCTCGAGGCATTGTTGTCGGCGGATGCAAGAGCTCGCATTGAATTTGCCGCTAACTGGAATACCGTGAAAGACTGGGGGGAGGAGAGTCGATACCAAGCGACCAGTCGCCAAAACGCAGAGGCGCTGTATAGAGCAGTTGCGGATCGCCGGCATGGAGTGCTCCGATGGCTAAAACAACATTGGTAGAAAAAGACATAGAGGAAGGGCGCAAGTTCATCGACCTCATCAGGCGGGAAGGCGTAGGAGTGGAGAGTGCCCTTTGGAGCAAGGATTTCTTCGGTCGATGGCAGTTAGTCCTTGTAACCCCTGTCGTCGATCAGGTGGGCGTCAGAGAGGCTTACCTCAGGCTGCTCCAGATTCTCAAGCGAAAACCCGAAGGGGAACGGCCAGGGGTCGGCGAATTGGATATCTCTCTCTTTACCCCCAAGTCCTATTACGCCAAGAGTCTCCGGCAGGATCTGAAGAAAGCACGCGACCTCCATGTCAGCCGCCAGCCCGTTGGCGATCATTTCATCGACGAGGGTTTCATCTATTTCGTCAACTGAACCGTCAGCTGAACCGTCACGCCCAACCTTCCGGCGGTTTGATAGAATGACCCTTCTCGAAGAGGGAACACACACATGCATCGTCTGATCCTACTCGCCGCCATCACGGCTCTGGCGCTCCCCGCGCAGACCAAAAAGATCCTTGCCTACAACATGTCGCCCGCCGACGTGCAGGACTACCAGTCCGTCTCCAACAAGGTCAAAATTGTGCCCGTCACCAGGCAGAACGTGATGCAGGAGATCGGCGATGCCGATGCCTTCATCGGCAACATCACCCCGGAGATGGTGCGCGCCGGGAAGAATCTGAAGTGGGTTGCCGTGCGCAGCGCCGGCGTCGAGCAGGTGCTCCATCTTTCCGGCGGCAGCGATCTGCGCGATTCCAATATTGTCCTGACCAACAACCAGATTGTCCAGGGGCCGGAGATCGCCGACCACGCTCTTGCGATGCTGCTCGCCCTCACTCGCAGAATTCCCCACTTCATCGAGATGGATAAGAGCGGCAAATGGGTGGGCGACCGTTCGGGCTTGCTCGAACTACGCGGCAAGACCGCGGTCATCATCGGCGTCGGCGGCATCGGGACGCAGATCGCCATCCGCGCCTGGGCCTTCGGCATGACCGTCATCGGCGTCGATCCGGAAGACATGCCGATGAATCCTTTCGTCAGCCGCTACGTCAAACCCGATCAACTCAACGAAGTAATCCCCCTGGCCGATGTCGTCTTCATCTCCGCTCCGCATACCGAGAAGAGCCACAAAATGATGGGGCCCTCCCAGTTCGACCTGATGAAGCAGGGCTCGTTCTTCATCGCCGTGAGCCGCGGCGGAATCTACGACCTGCCGTCTCTCGTCAAAGGTCTGGACTCGAAGCGCCTGGCGGGCGCCGGCGTCGACGTCACCGACCCCGAGCCTCTCCCCCAAGGCCACGCCTTGTTCAAGTTCAGCAACGCCATCGTCACGCCGCACATTGCCGGACGCTCTGACCGCGATGCCGAACGCATGACGGACACCATTAAGGAAAACATCCACCGGTTCGCCGAAGGGCTGCCCTTCATCAACGTAGTCGACAAGCAGAAAGGCTACTAACCGCAAGACATCGAATCTGGCGGAACTTCCGGCGGTGTGGCGGCGTATATTGCACTGAGAGGGCTTGAGCATGTCTTCCTCACTTGTATCGCTCGCGAGTCTGCTGGGGATTTCCTTCGCCTCCGGGCTCAACCTCTATGCCGCGGTGCTCGTGGTTGGCCTGGGAGTCCGCTACCACTGGCTCGCCGGACTTCCTCCGGAACTTGCTCCATTGGGTCATCCGCTGGTGCTCGCGGTGGCGGCGGTTCTCTACTGTGTTGAATTCTTCGCCGACAAGATCCCCGTTGTGAGCGCGATCTGGGATTCCATCCACACATTCGTCCGCCCCATTGGCGCTGTCGTGATGGCGCTGACCGCGGCCTCCCAACTCAGCCCGGTCGACCAGACGGTTGTGGCCCTCACCGGCGGCGCAGTCGCCCTCACCTCGCACGCCACAAAGATGGGGGTCCGCCTTCTGGCGCACGGCACTGGGGAGCCCTTCACACAAGCGGCCATGAGCGTCGGCGAGGATGTCTTCGCCGTCACTCTGGTCATGCTGGTTTCGCAGCACCCCTACATCGCGCTGGCCATCGTCTGCCTGCTGCTCGCCCTCATTGCCTGCCTGCTGCCGCTGCTGTGGAAAGCGATCCGCGGCGTCCTCCGCGGCATTGCCCGGTGGTGGAATCGATGGTTCGGCCCGCAGACCGTGCACAGTTAGTCTTCTCTTTCCCTGACGGAACGCGGCGCTCTTTGATGAAATGGAGGAGACTCCATGCTCCGCATCCCCAAACCCGTTCCGTTCCTCATCCTCGCGGCTACTTGCGCCCTGGCCGCTGACCTCGACTTGCACGAGGCCGCCATTGTTCCGCTGCCGAATCCCTCCAAGCCGGAACAGAAGGCCGTCCGGATGCTGGTCGAGGAGATTGCCAAACGCTCTCAGTTCGAGCTCAAGGTGACGAACTCCCCCGCCGCCTGGAAGCCGGTGATCCGCCTGCTGCGCGCCCCCTCCGGCCGGCCGGCCGAGGGTTACCGCCTGCGCACCTCCTCGACGGAAGTGACGATTGAGGGAAACGACACCCGCGGCGTCCTGTTCGGAGCCGGCCGCTTCCTGCGGCTTGCCCGCATGTCGCGCCAATCGTTCTCCATCCCCCAGGGTATTGAACTCGACACTGCGCCCAAGTATCCGCTCCGGGGCCATCAGCTCGGCTACCGCCCCAAGACCAACAGCTATGACGCCTGGACGCTGCCCATGTGGGAGCAGTACATCCGCGACCTCGCCGTCTTCGGTACGAATGCCGTCGAACTCATCCCGCCGCGCTCCGATGATGACGATGACAGCCCCCATTTCCCCTTGCCGAAGATGGAAACCATGATCGGGATGTCGCGCATCCTCGACAGTTACGGGCTCGATGTCTGGGTCTGGTATCCGGCGATGGACAAGGACTACTCGGATCCGAAGACTGTCGAGTTCGCGCTCAAGGAATGGGGCGAGGTATTCCGCAAACTGCCGCGCATCGACCATGTCTTCGTCCCGGGAGGCGACCCCGGCCATACGCAGCCCCGCTACCTCATGTCGCTTCTCGAAAAGCAGACGGAAAACCTGCACCGCTACCACCCGAAAGCCAGGATGTGGGTGGCCCCCCAGGGCTTCAACCAGGAATGGCTCGAGGAGTTCTACGCCATCGTGAAGAAGGAGCCGGCCTGGCTTGGCGGCATCGTCTTCGGTCCGCAGGTGCGCGTCAGCCTGCCGGAACTGCGCGCCGCTATCCCGAAAAAATACCCCATCCGGCACTATCCGGATATCACTCACAGCATCCGCTGCCAGTACCCGGTTCCCGATTGGGATCTCGCCCATGCCCTCACTATCGGCCGCGAGGGAATCAATCCGCGCCCGCGGGACATGGCCGCTATCTTCCGCCTGCTCGAGCCCTACACCAACGGCTTCCTCACCTATTCCGAGGGCTGCAATGACGATGTAAACAAGTTCCTCTGGAGCCAGCTTGGCTGGGATCCGGATGTCGACATCGCTGCCGCGCTGCGGGATTATGCGCAATACTTCATCAGTCCAGGGTTTGCCGATGCGTTCGCGCAGGGACTGATGGCCCTCGAACGGAACTGGCGCGGGCCTCTGCTCACCAATAGCGGGGTCGACACCACGCTCGAGCAGTTTCAATCCATGGAACATGCCGCGACTCCACGGGACCTTTTGAACTGGCGGTTTCAACAAGCGCTCTACCGCGCCTACTATGATGCCTACGAGCGCGCCCGGCTGATCCACGAGACTGCCGCCGAAGGGCGCGCGATGGAGATCCTGCGGGAGGGCGGAGACACCGCCATCGACCGCGCTGAGCAGGTGCTCGACAGCGCCGCCGCACACAAGCCCGCGCAAACCTTGCGGGCGCGCGCGTTCGAACTTGCCGAGGCGCTGTTCCAGAGCATCCGCATGCAACTCAGCGTCGAACGCTATCAGGCCATCGCCGTGGGCCGCGGGGCGAATCTCGATGCCATCGACACGCCGCTGAACAACCGCGCATGGCTGAAACAGCAGTTCGCCGGAATTCGCAAAATGACGCCATCCGAACGCCAGGCGGCGATTCGGGAGATCCTCGATTGGACCAACCCCGGTCCCGGCGGCTTCTACGACGACTTGGGCAATACCGCGGCCGAGCCTCATCTGGTCCGCGGACTCCCTTATGCGCAGGACCCCGCGCATCTGAAATCCCCCCTCACCGGTTTTGCCATCAATCCCGATACGCAAGTCGCGCCCTGGCGCACCTCCTGGTTGCGGCATGCCGAAACCCTCCAGGACACTCCATTGACCATGCAGTACAACCATCTTGATCCCGCGGCGCGCTACAAAGTCCGCATCGTCTATGCCGGCGAGAACGCGTCGGTGGACTTGCGCCTGGTTGCCGATGGCCAATACGAAATCCATTCCTATCGTCCGAAGGACCGCCCCGTCCGCCCCGTGGAATTCGACATTCCCCAGGCGGCTACCGCCGATGGTAAGCTGACACTTCGCTGGGAGCACAAGCCCGGATTGGGTGGTAACGGGCGCGGCACGCAAGTCGCCGAGGTGTGGCTGGTCCGGCGATAGGAGCATATGTCGATACCTAAAACCTGGAAGAATCCCGTCCGCGAGACCTTGGAGGCGGGCAAGCCCGTCGTGGGCATGACCATCACTGCGGCGAGCGTGGAAATGGCCGCGCAGGCGGCGCAACTCGGCTTCGATTTTCTCTGGATCGAGATGGAGCACTCGCCGCTCACGCTCGAAACGGTTCGCAGTATCATTCTGGCGACGCGCGGCTTGCCGGCGATGCCTTTCGTCCGCGTACCCGTTGTCGAAACCTGGGCCGCGAAGCGTGCGCTGGATATGGGAGCGATGGGCGTGATTTTCCCCTTTGCCAGCACTCCGGAACTCGCCCGCACGGCGGCCGATGCCTGCAAGTATCCCCCCATCGGCAAGCGAGGACACGGTTCGGGGCTCGCGGCTTTCCGCTGGCAGGCAGAGGACGGCTATCCGGATTTCGCCGACCGGAACGTGATGGTGGTGGCGATGATCGAGGAATACCGCGCCATCGAACGTATCGATGAAATCGCAGCAACCCCCGGCATCGATGTGCTCTTCGTCGGCTCGAGCGACCTCTCCTTCTCTATGGGTTTCCGCGGGAAACAGGATGTGCCCGAGTTGCAACACGCCCTCGACTGCGTCGCGGCGGCGGCAAAGAAACATGGCAAATACGCCGGCCGGCCGGCATTCAGCAACGCATCCATTCCCGGCCTCATCGAGCAGGGCTTCCAGTTTCTACAGGCGCCCTCGGAAGTGCGTCTCATGTCGGATGGGGCAAAGCCGATTCTCGAAATGCTCGGCAAGACGGGTGTTACAAGCCGCGCCATGTACTGACAGCCCGGTCCCGGGTTAACCTATGCGCGTATGACCCGACGCGCACTACCCGCATTGTTCCTTGCCGCCGGCGCAAAAGCCGCTTCGCCCAAAAAACAGGCTGCCGCCCTCGAAGCCATCAAGAAAGCTGACCGTGACTTCTGCGAGGCAACCAAGGCCCGCGGTCTCGACGGCTGGATGTCCTTCTTTGCCGGCGATGCCACCGCCTTCCCCGCCGGCAAGCCATTCATCAGCGGCAGGGAAAAACTCCGCGAATTCTATGCCGGCATGTTCGCCACCCCGGAGTTTTCTCTCACCTGGGAACCGGTGAAGGCGGATATGGCGGCCAGCGCCGATCTTGGCTACACCATCGGCGTAGCCGAAGTGAAATACCGCGGCAAAGACGGGCTGATGGTCCAGCGCCCCACGAAATACCTCACCGTCTGGAAGAAACAGGCCGGCGGATCGTGGAAAGTGGCTGCCGATCTCGGCAATTGACGCGGGCGTTTACTCGAGGCCGCGGCTCGCCGCCAGCGTCACCCGCTTGTTCGCCTTGCGGTTCTCGATCACCAGTTTGCCGGATTCCAATCGCACGTCATCCACCTTGTCAAACCCATCCGGCACCTTGGTCAGAAACATGAGAAACTTCGTCGAGACCTTCGATTTCGCGGGCAGCCAGCGGAACGTCGGCTTGCCGAACATCGGCGTCAGCGCAAGGATCTCCTCCTTCGTCATGTCGTAAGGCTGCATGCCGAATTCTAGCCCCCAGGAATACGTTCGATTCGAGGGGTAGTTCATCCAGTGTTGAACCCAGGGGTAGTCTTCGCGGCGGATCAGGTAGCCGATCAGCAGGTGATCCGTCAGACTGATTGCCGTGACAAACTCATGCTCGCGCTTCGGATCGAACAGGCATCCGATGTGGTTCATGGTTCCGTCTTTGCCCGGAGCGACGCGCGCATTCACTTCGCCTCCCGCTGTCTTCACCATGGGCCACGTGAAATTCTCGCCGCTGGGGAATGTCCTTGGCCCCTTGGCCCCGCCATAGGGCTTCGTCTGGCATTGCGACGTGGATTGATCCACCACGGTCTTCCCCAATGAAAGAAACGGCGCGCCGATGGTGGCGTGCTCCGCCCACAGCATGACGCGGTCAAACGGCAGCAGACTCTCGATGTCGCTCTCCACCAGCGCCACCTGCTCGCCCGGAACCATGCTGATCTTTCGGGTGAGCACTTCCTGTACCTTCGGCAGCAGAACCCGGAACGTCACTTCGTTTTCCTTGGAGTGGACGATATTCCAGGGAAGTTCGTGCGCTTCGCCATGCCCCCGGAATCCGGCGGCCTGCTCGGCCTTCGTCACGGGGCCGAACCCGTCCACGCACAGGAAATGGCCCATGCTCGCGCCGAAATTCGGCCGCAACCCGGCCTCCCGCGCCATGCGTAGCGGGTCCCAGAGCGGATTCACATGGTTCTCGTCATCAGCCAGCACGAAGCTGACGAACGCCCCGCCCTGCGGGAGCACCACCAGCTCCGCCTTTCCGCTCGAAAGCTGAAGACCTTCGTGCCCTTCATGTGTCACGGACTTCTGAGCAAGCGCGGCCTGCGAGAGCGCCGCCAGCATCCAGACGAGTTGCCTTTTGCGCATATTCTTCCCAGACATGATACTTTGTTCAAAGACTTTCGCGCGATACGGCCCGCTTCACCGCTGCCGGTTGGCGCTTGCTTTCCGACTTTGCTTTGCTGCATGACGCTACACGAATATGAGCTCAGGCCGCCGTGCGATACCGTTTCCACACTTTTGCAAGGATCGAGGCAGGATACTGTTCTTCTCGAGGGGGCGCGGGCGCGGCCACGCCATCCCGGACCGGGAGATCGTACGGGAATTGGAGCGCGCCGGGGACGTGGAGGTTCGGCTCGTGTCCTCCGGAACTGGAGCGGCAACTTTCATCGAATTGGGTCTTCCGGTCATTGATACCGGCTTGCCGGAGCATAGCCCGGCCGCCGAACTGACCGTAGCCGCTGGGCGGCTTACGGGATGGCTGAATCCGGATCTGGTGGTGAGCCATGAGGACTTTGCCGTCATGCCTGCCGCGAAGATTTTTCACAAGGCCACCGTATTCCTCACCGATTGGTTCACCTCTCCGGATATGTACTCCATGAACACGCTGAAGTTTGCCGATGAAATTCTGTTTCTGGGCCGGAAAGGGGTGTTTGTTGAACCCGCCTGGGTGTGCGGGAAGGTCCGGTACCTGGGACCGGTCTTCCGCCCGTTCTCCTATGGCTTGGCTGATCGCGCTCGCGCACGCGATGAGTTGGGTCTTCCACCGGAAGCTGTCATCGTGGGCGTGTTTCCCGGCAGTTGGCGCGAGGAGCGGACGCCGATCAGCGGCATCGTGCTCGACGCCATGCGGCTGATGCCGGGAACGTTCCTGCTTTGGGTGGCGGGGGATGATTATGGATTGTTGCGGGATAAAGTGGGCAGCCGCGACGGCGTGATGGTTCTCGAACGGGACTATCGGATCGAGAGGCTCATGGCAGCCTCGAACGTGGCCATCACAAAGGCCAACCGCCAGACCGCTCTTGAATTGAACCATTTGGGGCTTCCATCGATTGCCCTCTCGTTTGGATTGAATCCCATTGATGATGCCATTGTGCGTGGCATCGAGGGGTGTGTACTGCTCGATGCCGGGGAAACCACGCCGGAACGTCTCGCCGATGTGATTGCGGGCCGGCTGCGCGCTCCGGCGCCCACCCCAATGTTCCCGGAGAGCGACACCGCCGCGGCTTGCGCGCGGTACTTGCGCGCGGCCGCAGAAAGAACGAAGCCCCCACCTGATGCCGATCCAGCCGGCCGGTGAGCCTCCGAAAAAAGGGGTGCAGATCGCCGCCCCCCCATGTGTATGGCTGCTCAGGGCTGCTCAGGCGAGGCCGGGGGTGTCCTGAAACAGACAAGCCCGGTCACGCCCAGGCTCCGAGAATTGCAACCTTGCGCTTCGGCGGAGGTAGCCGCGGACTTCGCCGGTTTGGTCAGTCCCTGGCGGCCGGTCGAGGAGTCAGCGGAAGAAGAGACAGGCAGCATGCCCGCGGCCAAAGCCATTGAGCGCACTGCTTGAATCGAATCGAGAGCGGGTCCCGGCAATCAGCAGGAATACTCGCCGTCCTTCTGATCGTCGTGGAACGTCCTCCCGTCGGTGTGACGGATCACGTCGATGATGTACTTGTACTTCCCTACGAATCCATCCGGATCGTTCGCCGAGATGTGGGATCGGCGGATTTCCTCGCGCTGTTCCGGGGTGAGGTTGTCCATCACATGTGTATCCACAAACCACGGACCCTGCCCGCCGGCCTGCGTTCCGGCGAGCGGGCCTCCAAGCACGTTGCCGCCCGGTGGGACGGAGTTGAATTCAATCCGGAAAGTGCCCGTATGGGTCTGGAAGCGGATGATATCGGCGTGGTTGTAATCCCAATCGCCGGCAGACGGGATGGGGCGATCCGTCCGATATTCGAACATGTTTTGTCCGTTCACTTCGAAGGTGAAGGTGACGGTGGGTGTTGGATCCGGCATGTCTATGGTCTCCTGTTCGTGTATGTTGCCGCGGTTGATCAACCGCGCCGGTGATGGTTTTATCCCAGGCCTTGGCCCGGGCGGTTGGATTCAGGGCAAGAATTTCCGGGAGAGAGAGAAAGCCCACCCGGGTCGGGGCGCAATTCACGGCCGAACTTCTTCCACAAGGCGAGATACCTGGGGTCACGGCGGAGTGGCGCAAGCGCCGCGCGCAGAGCCAACTCCGGGAGGGGAAGACCCTGGCGCAAGGCGGATTCCAGTACGGTCAAGGCTTCTCCCCTGCGCCCTTGCAATTCGAGAGTCTCGAGAACGGCCAGTTGCACGCTCTCACTCTTTGGCGCGAGACGGGCCGCGAGGCCCGCCCTCTCAAGGGCCTCGCCGTTGCTTCCAAGGCGCGCGAGGTTCAACGCAAGTAGCCCCTGCGCGTAAGCGTCTTCTGGAGTCTCGATCACGGCATTGCGGGCCGCGTCGATGGCCCGGCGGATGGCTTCCCGCGCTTCGGATTTGTCCGCGCTGCCCTGGAAAAGGGCGTCGGCGAGGTAAGCCCAGAGCAGATAGTAGCCGGGATCGAGTTCGACAGCCTTCCTCAGGTTGACAAGGGAATCCTTTGAGCAGCCGCGATACATGTAGGCTCGCCCCAGGGTGGCGAAAGCAAGAGGAATCGCCTGGATACTGGTTGCCCGCGAAGCCATCAGAATCGCGTCGGCGATCCTTCCGGTCTTGATGTAGTTCACCGCCAGATTGTGGTATGCGTTCGCATTGTCCGAGGACAGGCGCACCACTTCGAGCAGTTCGCGCTCCGACTCGCGAAATCGACCGTGGCTGGCGTAGATATAGGCGAGGCTGTTGTGCGCCAGCCAGCAGCGCGGTGTTCGGGCTACCCCATCGGTTAGTACGGCTTCGGCGAGTGCGGGGTTCCCAACCGCTTCATAAGCCGCCGCGGTTCGCTTTCGCAGCATCTCGTCGAATGGGGAGAGGGCAAGGGCGGCGGCGAAATGCTCCAATGCGGCTTTTGAGTGGCCTTCTACTGATTCCAGTCCGGCAAGCTGCTTTTCCGCCCCCGCGAATCCGAAGTCGCGGTCGAGCGCAATGGCGCGCTGATAGGCTTGGCGGGCGCGAAGAAACCAGCCCGCCTCGCCCGATCGGCTGCCCATCAGGCGATATGCCTCGCCGAGTCCGACCTGAGCCGGTGCGAACGAGAAATCGCGAGCAGGGTCGATCACGGCGGCGAATTCCCGGGCGGCTGCTTCAAAATTGCCAGCCTCGAGGTAACCCAACCCTCGCAGGTGGGAAGTCATGGATCCGTCATGGTTCGGCCCCGTCTTGCGCCAGGCGGCCCAGGCCGCTGAAGGATAGCGGATCTCGAACATTTTCGCCAGAGCGAGCAGCGGCAGCGTGTGCGCCAGCGCGGGCGAGTTCAGGCGCACGGTGGCCCTCCGCAGCATCAACGCTTTGGACTCCCCCGGCGGGGGCTTGGCCTCCGATAGCTGGAACCGCAGCACGGTTTCTCCCCGGTCCTCCTCGATCGAGCCTTCGAGTACCAGGCCGACTCCGTCGGCGAAGCGGTCTTTGCGAAGGTGAACGCAGGCGGTTTCCGGCGAGGGCCAAAGAAACTGAAACGACTCGCGGACATAGCGAGCCAAGCCATTGCCGAAAGCGGCCTCAGGGCCTGCGGCGGCATTCACGGTGAACGGAAAGACAGCCACGCCCTTGTTCTGAGGAACAGCGCAGACCAGGGTTGATCCTGGAAACAGAGAGCAGAGCTTGCGCAGCGCGTGGGTTCGCGCGGACGGAGCCTGTACCTGTAAAGGCAGGGAAGCGGCAGCGAGTGCGGCCGCCGCGCCATATGCGATGGCGCGTCTGCGCCTTGCCGACGCCCGCCTACGCACCGGAGCCAGCGTGCGCCAAACCGTATCCGGAGATTTCCACGGCCACCTCCCGGATATCCCGAAGAGCGCGGACTTGTGTTTCGGGTTGGTATCGCGGGAGAGATCATCCAGCAACTCGAGGATCTGAGATGCGGTCCGCGGCCGGTTCCCTGGCAGACGTTCGATGCAGGCCATCACCAGCCAATCCCATCTCGGATCGAGCGGGCTCAACTTGCCGGGGCACGGCGGCGTGGCTTCCTGCTTCTCCACGGCTGATTCGGCGAAAGTCTGGGCCAGGAATGGGCTTCGTCCGGCGAGCATTTCGTACATCACCATTCCAAGCGAAAAAATGTCGGATTGGGGGCCAACCATTTTTCCAGTCAACTGCTCCGGGGACATGTAGCGGGGGGTGCCCACAAGATGTCCGGAGAGAGTGATGGTTTCCAGGGAGGCATCGGCGGCGAAGTGATGGGCCAGACCGAAATCCGTGATGACGGCGCGCGTTCCCTCGCCCGTCGGCTCCAACAGAATATTGGAAGGCTTGAGATCCCGATGAATCACCCTCGCCTTGTGCAGAGCCGCCAGGCCTGCGGTAACTTGCTGAAGGATGCCCAAGGCTGCCCTTGCCGCCAGCGGGCCGCGTCCGAGATAGGCGGCAAGCGTCTCCCCTCTCAACAACTCCATCGTGTAATAAATGACCGGCTGCCCGTGACTGGTATCGCCGCCGAGATCGAGAATCCGGCAGACATTGGGGTGGGTAACTTTTCTAGCCAGCCGGATCTCGCGCATGAGACGCGCCTGGCAATCAGCTCGCGAGAGCAGTTCCCCGCGCAGGGTCTTGAGCGCCACGTGATCCTGCAGTTGCAAGTCTTCGGCTTCGTATACTTCCCCCATCCCCCCTTTTCCGATGAGACGGACAATGCGGAAGCGGCCGATTCTATCCCCCTCCCGGAGAAGGCTGCGAGTGCTCAGCACCTCTTCGAGAATCTCGCCGATCATTGAGTTCTCCGGCAATTGGCTGCTTTGCCCGGCGGCCGAGAGCAATTTCTCCACCTCTCGCCGGAGTTCATTGCCGGAGCCACAGGCGGCATCGAGAAACGCAATCCGCTCACTGCCGTCAAGCGCGCTCGCGCGAAAGAAGATTTCCTGAATATCAGTACGGTCTTGTCCGCTCATGGCGTCCGGTTCCGCAATTCTTTCCGAAGCCACGCGCGCCCATACCCCCAGGCCCGCTTGACGGTCCGCTCCGAGACGCCCAGGACGGCGGCGGCCTCCTCAACGCTGAGTCCGCCAAAGAGACGCATCTCCACTACTTTCAGCGCCCTCGGATCCAACTCGCCGAGTCTGCTCAGCAGTTCGTCATACGCCAGAAATTCCTCGAGCCGGCCGCGCGACACCGCCCAGACTTCCTCCAGTGGAACCACCACCGCTTGCCCGCCGCGCTTCGCCGAGAGCCTCCCGCGCGCGTGGTCCACCAATATATGTCGTATGACGCGCGCGGCAACCGCGAAGAAATGCGCCCGGTCGCGCCAATCGAATTCCCTGGGGTTCACCAGCTTTATGTAAGCCTCGTGCGCCAAAGCGGTGGTTTGCAGAGTATGATTGCGGCGCTCATTGCGCAGGAATCGCGCCGCTATGGAGCGCAATTCCGAATAGACCAGGGGCGTAAGTTGCTCCAAGGCATCCGGATCGCCCTCCCGGTACTGACGCAACAGCAACGTCACCGATTCGGCCATGGGTGTCTTTCGGCAGTGATTCAGCTTAACGCAAAAATCGCGAAAATGCACGACAAAAAACAGACAAAAAAGAAACGCCCGTCGTGTCCCGTCTCTGTTCCGTTTTCCGCTGTCAGGGATGAGGTGCTTGAACCATGAAACTACTTCGAGCGATCACTCTTGCATTGTTCCTCCATGCGGCTGCATCTTCGCCTGCCTTTTCCCGGGAGCGGAAGGACAAGCCGGGGAACGGAAAACAAACTACCGCTGTTCTTGGAGCGGCAAGCACGCCTGCCGAGCCCCGCGCCAAAGCGGTGGAGGCCGTTGAACAGGACCTGAAGCGGCTGGAGCAGAATCAGAAGGCCCTCGAGAATCGTCAGTCCCGGCTCGAGGAAAAACAGCGCAAGCAGAAGCAGAATCAGCTGGCCGGAGGAGCGGGCAAGACGCTGCGGCCTGTCGATTGCGATCTTCGCGTGATGGGTCCGATCTATGAAAAGGCCACCGAAATCAGGTGCGCTGTTCCCCCGGGAACATCCGCCGCCGATGTTAAGCTCCTTGTCTGCGATTCCTCGAACGCAGTTTTCGGAGCCATCACCGTGGATGGGACAGGGCAGTGCGTCATCCGCCTGGATTCCCCGCGGCTGATGAAGGGTGACACGGTGCGAATCGAGGTTTCCGGCGGAAAGTCCGCTCCCGTCGAGGTGGAATCCGCTCCCGCGGGTCCGAAGTCCTCCCTCGCGCAGCTTTCCAGAGGCGACGATGTCGTCAACGGCGAGTTGAAAGAATTGCCGGAAAACCACCGCTTTGACCTCTATGTGTATTCCAAGAAGGGTGCTCTTCGCGCGCATTCCCTGGTGGCGGTGAGACAAGACAAATCCTTCACCGCGGGGCTCAACTACAAGCTTACCTGCGATGACGAAGTGCGCCTCATGATTGATGAGAAGAGTACAGACAAGTATGCGGTAAAGTGTCCGGCTCCCGAGCCGCCACATTTCTACGTGCCGCGGGAGGGTGATAGCTTCATTACCGGCCCCGCCGGTGATGCGCAGAATGTCACCGCCGAGATCTGGCAGGGCCAGGAAGGTCCCGCCACCAGCGCCCGGGCCTCGAAGGACAGCAGTGGGATGTTGACAGTCACGTTCGACCGCCGGTTGGCGGCAGGCGACGAACTCCGTTTCAAGGCCGTAACGGAACAGGGAGCCGGCATCGATGTGGCTCCCATTGTGGCCGCGCCGGTGGCTTTTGATTGGGGTCGAGTGCGGGCGTATTTCTCCATGGGGGTGGTCCTGTCGCAAAACGATGGAGCACGCGCCGGCAATGACAATTACTTTTCCCGCCAGGATCTGTTTGTCGGATTCAACATCGACAAGAACTGGCGTAATGGGTCGAAGGTGCGGGTCAACACCTTTCTCGACACACGGCTCGCCGCGGTCCCCACGTCCGAAAAACAGGGTTCAGGCGACACAGTCACCCAGTTCTTCACGAGCAGAAAGGCCGCGATCATGCAGGTGGGGGCTTATGTGCCGTTTACGGCGGCAAGATGGCGTTGGCCGAAGGACCAGCCCAATGTTCTGTTTCTCGCTCCGCTCGCCAAGTTCGGCGTCGTGACCCCCAGTTCGGGCACAGGAAACTTCGGCCGCTTCTATACCCTTCAAGAGTATGGTCTGCGCTCCGGTCACTTCCGCGAGTTCGAGAAACGCGACCCCTGCTCGGACTCCCGTAAGCTCGATCCGAATACCGCGCCCGAATTGATCAGCTACCTGGATGCCGTGGTCGGCCGTTTTGGCAACTTCCGCTCGTTCGGCGCGGAGCAAGTGCCTCAATTTCTTCGCTTATGGCGGGCATCTTTCGAGGGCGTGCTCAAAATCCCGGCCACTCCTCTTGTTGTCGGTTTCAACGCCAACGTGAAACTGCAGCGCAGCAAGCCCGGATATATGGACCCTCCGGACGACCTCCGCTTCTTTTTCGGCACCCGGTTTGACGTGGGTAAAGTTCTGAACCGCGTGCTGAACCTGTCCTTTTGAGAACCGCGCGAAACGGAACCTCGCCGCGCTGGCGATGAAGGCCGAAGTCATTTTCGAAAGGTGATCGTATGTATCCTCGTGAAGTAAGACTGGGCATCGTCTTGTACGGCGGCGTGTCCCTGGCGATTTATGAGAACGGCGTGGCGCAGGAGTTATACCGCGCCGTCCGCGGCGAAGGCGTGTACGCTCTCTTGAAGGACCTGATTCAGACCGACATCGTGGTTGATATCATAAGCGGAACCTCCGCCGGGGGGGTAAACGGGATCCTCTTTTCTTATGCCTTGGCCAACAACCGCGACTTCCGCTCCGTCGCCCGTCTCTGGCGGGAACATGGGGACATCAGCAAACTGCTGCGCCGCGAGGGTGACCCGCAGACGCTTTCCCTGCTCGACAGCGAGAACTACTATCAACCGCGTCTCGCCGAAGCCTTGAGGGGCATGACCGGCGTGCTGGAACAGCCCGGCAGTTTGCCTTCGGAGACAACGGAACTGGACCTGTTCGTGACCGGCTCCGACTTCAACGGTAGGATTCAGACGGTTTACGATGACTTGGGCCACGCCATCGATGTCAAGGACCACCGCGCCTTATTCAAACTCGCCTACCGTAAGGGACGCAAGAACGATTTTGAAGCCGGTTCCGAGGGCGACCTTGCCCATCTGGCGCGATTGACCTCCTGCTTTCCGGTGGCCTTCGCGCCCGTCGTTGTCGACTCCGCCGCGGAGCGCCTGAGACGTTGGGGGAAACTCGAGCGGGATGCCGTCTTCCTCGATGGCGGCATCCTCGGTAACAAGCCTTTCAGTTACACCATCGACACCATCCAAAGGCGAACGGCCGACCGCGATGTGGAGCGCATCCTATTCTATGTGGAGCCCGACCCGGAGCAGTTTGGCCGCTCCCGTCCGGTCGAGGCGCCTTCCGTGGCCCGGTCCGCCACCGGCGCGCTCGTCGGAATTCCTGGATACGAGAGCATCAGCGACGACTTACGTTCCATCGCCAGCCTCAACACCCAAATCGCCCATTTCCAGGAACTGCTCGCATGCCTGCCTCCTCCCGGAAACGAATCTTCCGCGGACGCGCTCGATCAGGTTGCCGTCGCGTGCGATGCAACAACCCCCGAGTGGCGCTTCTACTTCACTTCGCGAATAATGCAACTCCGCGGCCGCGCCACGGCAGGCATTCTCAACCACGGGAGCGAGCGCGAATTCTTCTCGGGCGCCGCCGAGCGCAGAGCCGGCCGGATACTGGTGAACAGCTTCTCCCTCCTCGACGGCTCGCCTTCGCAATCGCTCGATCGCTACGACGTCTATTTCCGCCGGCGGCGTCTCACGCATCTTGCCCGTTTCATCAGCGCCCTACTGGACGGCAAGGCTCCCGCGCCCGATGGCGATGCAGGCGTTCAACATCTACGCCTGTGGCGCCGCTTCAATCATTTTATAAAGCTCTCTGAAGTGCTCGAGTCCGCGATGGAGCGCCTTCTTGACTACTCCCATTTCGACTGGCGGGCCTTGGCCCACCGTTTCCAGTGCGAGGACGGTAGCCCCCGTGAGCCCGGGGAAGACGAACTGCGGAGCGTTTGCTCCGAATTCTGGGGCGAGGCCGCGCGAATGCTCTCTCGCTTGCTCGACACGGAGGGCATCTACTGGCCGGTGGAGGATTCGCAATCGGCGCGGGTGGCTTTCCACAAGACTCTCATGGCGCGGCTTCATTCGCTCCCCGAAGTCGAACCGTCTGGGAACCTGCTTCAGGCGCTTGACCTGGAACTCGTCCAATCGGTGCGTGAGTTCGCTGACTTGGTTCCGCTCAGTCCCGTGCCGCGGGAACTGTGCCGCTTCCTCGAAATTGACCGATTCCTCTTCCCGCTCGAGTTGATTTCCGGAGTGCGCGCTCGCGATACGCTCCGGGTCGTCCGCATCAGTCCCGCCGACGCCCAGCGCGAACATAGCGCACGCCCGGTCGAAAAGAAAGTTTGCGGCAAGGCATTGGGGGACTTCGGCGGATTCTTCAAGATGCCCTGGCGGTCAAATGACATTCTCTGGGGACGGCTCGATGCGGTTTGCCAGATCATGGAGTGCCTGCTCGAACGCGGCCGCGCCCGAAAAATAGGGGCGGAAGAAAAACACAGCCTCCAGGCCAGGGTGGCGCAACTGCTACCCAACTCCAACCCCGCCACCCAGACCGCGATTGCGCAAGACCTGCTGTCCCTCCCCACGATGGATGACGAGCGATTCCAGAATCTGCTGAACCACGTCATTCGGGCCGCGCAGGACGAAATCATCGCCAGCGAATGGAAAACGGTCCTCGGTGACTCTCTCGCTCAGGAGAATGAATGGGCTCACCACCGCGTTGCCATTGGCAACCGGATACCGGAAACCGGCTACAGCCAGGAGAGACTGTCCTGGAAAGCCGCGGCCTCCAAACCCGACGTCCTGATTGCCGCCTTGGCCGCGCGCGCCATTGCGGAGGACCATTTGGTCGACTTCGACGCCACTGACGTTGCGGGCCGCCGTCTCCTCGACGAGATTCCCGCGCCCGTATTGCTCGAAATCGGAGCGCTCGCCGCGATGCGTCTCGGATGGAGCCTGGTTGCCAGTCTGCCCCCCTCCGCGCGGCCGTGGATCGAAAAGCGGCGCTCCTACCGAATGGTGTTCGGCGTCATACTCCCCGCCCTTTACCGTTACGCGCGGTTCCAGCGAACGGCTCCGGAATGGCGCGTCACCACCACCACGGTGCTGCTGACGCTGGGACTGGCAGGCTTGTCCTTGTCGGTTCCGCTGTTTGCTGTTCAAAGAATGCATTTGGCTCTGGGCGCTGCCGTTTATGCGTTCATGATCCTCGGCTCCCTTGCCGCCATTGCCCTGGCTCGGTTCTTCGCTCGCTGATAAGCGCATGTCAGGTACGCCGGCGCCGGAAGACGCTGGGAGCCCGGTTTGGCACTCCGCTTGCCACGGTTTGACGGAGCCTTGACAGTTTTGTTACTCTGGGAGAGATTCGGGCGGTAGCGTTTCCGGGCTTTGCGCGTGTGATTTTTGCTTCCTGCGTTTCTACACAACAGCCAGCAGGCTGTTTCGTCGAGGGAAACGGCTTCGGGAATTTTCCTGTGTCCACAGGTTCCTCGAACGTCCTCACTACTCGTGTGTCCTCGGATTCCCCTTCCACGCCAGGGCCGGAACCCGCTCTGCGTCCCCGTGCGGAGTACTTCTCCGCCGGCGGTCTTCCACTGCCCCCCGACTCGAGATTTTTCCACGCGGCGCCTTCGTGGGCCGCGTAACTGCTTTGGTTTGTTTGATTAGTGCGTAATCAGTCCGTGCCAGCGGCTTGCCGGCCTTGAGGAGTGGATCAATGCAAAACCCTGTTTCAGGTAGCACTCGGGAACGAGTGGATTTTTCGAAGATCAAGACGACGATTCCCATACCGAATCTCATCGAGGTCCAGAAAAATTCCTACGAGCGCTTCCTCCAGATGGACCTGTTACCTCCGGAGCGTGACGATACCGGACTCCAGAGTGTGTTCAGCTCCGTCTTCCCCATCACCGATTTTCGCGGCCTGAGCCAGCTCGATTTCGTCGACTACGCCATCGGTAACTGGGAGTGCAAGTGCGGCAATCTCAAGGGGTTGCACCACCTCCGCTCCACCTGCCGCTCCTGCGGTTCCACCATCAAAACGGACCCGTTCCATCCCGGCGACATCCTTTGCCTTCATTGCGGCACCTTCAACAAGAACATCGTTACCTTCTGCAACCGCTGCGGCGACCCCGTCAGCCTGCAGTTGAAATACGATCAGGCCGAGTGCGAAGAGCGTGGCATGACCTACGCCGCTCCCCTCAAAGTCACCATCCGTCTCACCGTCTTCGATAAGGACCCCGAAACCGGCTCCAAATCCGTGCGCGATGTCAAGGAGCAGGAGGTCTTCTTCGGCGAAATCCCGCTGATGACCCAGAACGGCACCTTCATCATCAACGGCACCGAACGCGTCATCGTCTCCCAGTTGCACCGCTCTCCGGGCGTCTTCTTCGAGCGCGTCCCCGCCCAGGGCTACTTCCTCGGCAAGATTATCCCCTACCGCGGAAGCTGGGTCGAATTCGAATACGACAACAAGAACCTTCTTCACGTCCGCATCGACCGCAAGCGGAAGTTCTACGGCTCCGTCTTTCTGCGTGCTCTCGGACTGAAAACGGACGAACAGATCCTGAAGACCTTCTACCGCGATACGCTTTCCACCATCTCCATCACCGGCAGCAAGCTCTACTGGAACCTCTCGCCGGGCCTCATCGGCATGAAGCTCTCTCATGCCATCAACAAGGGCGACCAGACCCTGGTCACCCAGGGCAAGAAAATCACCCGCAGCGTCTATGACATGCTCACCAAGTCGAAAGTGGAGAAGGTGGAAGTGGCTCCCAACGACCTCGAGGGCGCGTATGTCGCCGCGGATGTCGTCGACATGTCGACTGGTGAAATCCTCGTCGAAGCCAACCAGGAACTCACCAGTTCCATCATCGGCAAGCTCATGGAAGCCGGCATCGAAGCGGTCGAAATCTTCTTCCCCGAACGCGACGAGGTCGGCAACGTCGTCTCCGCCACCCTCCGCAAGGATAGCTGCAAGAGCCAGAACGACGCTCTGCTCGAAATCTACCGCAAACTCCGCCCCGGCGACCCGCCGACCCTCGATACCGCCAACCAGCTCTTCCATGGCATGTTCTTCGACCCGCGCAAGTACGATTTCTCCCGCGTCGGGCGCATGAAGTTCAATATCAAGCTGTTTGACAAAGCCGACGAAACCTCCCTCGACCGCCGCACGCTCAACGACGACGACTTCATCAACACCATCCGCTACCTGCTGAAACTCCGCCGCGGCGCCGGCAGCGTCGATGACATCGACCACCTCGGCAACCGCCGCGTCCGCGCCGTCGGCGAACTGCTCGAAAACCAGTTCCGCATCGGCCTGGTGCGCATGGAACGCGCCATCAAGGAAAAGATGTCGGTTTACCAGGAAATGTCCACGGCCATGCCCCACGACCTGGTGAACGCCAAGCCCGTCATGGCCGCCATCCGCGAATTCTTCGGCTCGAGCCAGCTTTCGCAATTCATGGATCAGACCAACCCGCTCTCGGAAATCACCCACAAGCGCCGCCTCTCGGCTCTTGGACCGGGTGGCCTCTCCCGCGAGCGCGCCGGATTCGAAGTCCGCGACGTCCACCCCACCCACTACGGCCGCATCTGCCCCATTGAAACGCCCGAAGGTCCGAACATCGGACTCATCTCCTCGCTCTCCTGTTTTGCCCGCATCAACGACTACGGGTTCATCGAAAGCCCCTACCGCCGCGTCAAATCCGGAACCCTGGTCGACGAAGTCCGCATCCTCAACCCCGGCGATACCGGCCTGAAAGTCGGCCACGTCGCCGATCGCGTGGATATCGAAAAGGTCAACGCCGACCTCAAGTCCGGCAAGCAGCCCGCCGAATACGAGGCTTACTGCGATTACCTCTCCGCCTGGGAAGAAGACAAGTACATCATCGCCCAGGCCAACGTGGAAATCGACAAGAGCGGAGCCATCGTCAACGATCTGGTGAACGCCCGCAAACAGGGCAACTTCGTCCTTGTCCACCGCGACGAAATCGAGTACATGGACGTCAGCCCGAAACAGCTCGTCTCGGTCGCCGCCAGCCTCATTCCGTTCCTCGAAAACGACGACGCCAACCGCGCGCTGATGGGTTCGAACATGCAGCGCCAGGCCGTCCCGCTGCTGCGCGCCGATGCTCCTTTCGTCGGCACCGGCATGGAAGGCGTCACCGCCCGCGACTCCGGGGCCGTGCAGATGTGCCGCCGCGCGGGGATCGTCGATTCCGTCGATAGCGAGCGCATCATCGTCCGCGTCGAGGGGAACGTCCACGAAGGCCAGATGTCGCGCGAAGTCGGCGCAGACATCTACCAGCTCATCAAGTTCAAACGTTCCAACCAGAACACCTGTATCAACCAGAAGCCCATCGTCAAGAAGGGACAGAAGGTGCGCAAGGGCTCTGTCCTTGCCGACGGCCCCTGTACGGAACTGGGTGAACTTGCCCTCGGCCGCAACGTGCTCGTCGCCTTCATGCCCTGGCGCGGGTACAACTTCGAGGACGCCATCGTCGTCAGCGAAAAGCTGGTGAAGGAAGACTACTACACCTCGGTGCATATCGAGGAGTTCGAAATCGAAGCCCGCGACACCAAACTCGGCCCCGAGGAAATCACGCGCGACATTCCTAATATTTCTGAGACCTTCCTCCGCAACCTCGACGAAAGCGGCATCATCCACATCGGAGCTTCCGTCAAACCGGGCGACATCCTGGTGGGCAAGGTGACGCCCAAGGGCGAAACGCAGCTCACGCCGGAAGAAAAACTCCTGCGCGCAATCTTCGGCGAAAAAGCCGGCGACGTCAAAGACGCCTCCCTCTATTGCCCGCCCGGCATCGAGGGCGTGGTGGTGGACGCGCGCGTGTTCTCCCGCAAGGGCGCGGATCTCGACGAGCGCAGCAAGCTGATCCTGGAAACCAAGATCGCCGGCCTGCACCGCAACCTCGAGGACGAAAAGCGCATCCTCAACGACGAGCGTTCCAAACGCCTTGCCCTCCTCATGGACGGCAAGGAGATTCTCGCCGATCTCCACGACGAGAAGACCAACAAGAAGCTCATCAGCAAGGGCGTTCTCCTCACACGCGACCTCATTGAAAAGATGCGCGCCCGCGACCTCAAGCGCCTCCGCTTCAAAGACAAGGACGCCCGTCTCAACGAGCAAGTCGACGAAATCGAAGAGATGACGTCGCGCCAGATTGCCGTGCTCGAGAAGATCACCGAAGAGAAGACCGCCAAGCTCAAGAAGGGCGACGAGCTTCCTCCCGGCGTCATCAAGCTGGTCAAGGTCTACATCGCCATGAAGCGCAAGCTCTCCGTCGGCGACAAGATGGCCGGTCGCCACGGTAATAAGGGCGTCATTGCCCGCATCGTCCCCGAAGAGGACATGCCCTACCTGCCCGACGGCACCCCGGTCGAGATTGTGCTCAATCCTCTCGGCGTGCCCTCCCGTATGAACGTCGGGCAGATTCTCGAAACCCACCTCGGCTGGGCCGCCAAGGCGCTGGGCCTGCACTTTGCAACCCCCGTCTTCGACGGAGCCACCGAATACGACATCAAGGATCAGCTCACCAGTGCCGGCCTCCCCACCTCGGGCAAAATCCGCCTGCACGACGGTATGACCGGAATGCCGTTTGAACAGCCGGTCACCGTGGGCTACATCTACATGCTCAAGCTCTCGCACCTGGTCGACGACAAGATCCACGCCCGCTCCATCGGGCCATACTCGCTCATTACCCAGCAGCCTCTCGGCGGAAAGGCGCAGTTCGGCGGCCAGCGCTTCGGCGAAATGGAAGTCTGGGCGCTCGAGGCCTACGGTGCCGCCTACGTTCTCCAGGAACTCCTCACCGCCAAATCCGACGACGTCTACGGACGCGCCAAAATCTATGAAGCTATCGTGAAGGGAGAAGCCGCCGCTGAACCCGGCGTGCCCGAATCCTTCAACGTCCTGATCCGCGAATTGCAGTCGCTGTGCCTGGACGTCGAACTGATGAAGAAGCCGCGTGAAGTGCCGGATACGGCGCTCGCCGCGGATTAGCCCGCGGAGCGGCTCCTTTTCGAGCCCTCCGTTCAATGGGCCGGCGGCCGAGACGCGCCGCCGGCTAAGTCAAGTGAGTATAGGAGTCACATTGAATGTATCGTTCCTCTCCATATGACCGGGCGAATCTGATCGCCGACTTCGACTCGATTCGGATCAGCCTGGCTTCCCCCGAGAAGATCCGGAGCTGGTCTCACGGCGAAGTCACCAAGCCGGAAACGATCAACTACCGGACCTTCAAACCGGAGCGTGACGGACTGTTCTGCGCGCGAATCTTCGGCCCCGTCGCCGATTGGGAGTGCTTGTGCGGCAAGTACAAGCGCATGAAACACCGCGGCGTCATCTGCGATAAGTGCGGCGTCGAAGTCACCCTTTCCCGCGTGCGCCGCGAGCGCCTGGGCCACATCGAACTCGCCAGCCCCTGCTCCCACGTCTGGTTCTTCAAGGGTCTGCCCAGCCGCATCGGTTACCTGCTCGACATCACTCTCCGCGAACTCGAGCGCGTCCTCTATTTCGAAGCCTTCGTCATTGTCGACCCCGGCGAAGTCCCCGGGCTCAATCGCGGCGAAGTCATCTCCGACGAGCGCAAGCGCCAGCTCGAATCTGAATACCCCGGCAAGTTCGTCGCCATGATGGGAGCTGAGGGCATCAAGGAACTGCTCAAGAAGATCGACGTCGAATCGCTCAGCGTGGAAATTCGCGAGCGCATGAAGACCGAGGTCTCCGCCCAGAAGAAGCTCAAGTTCGCCAAGCGCCTGCGCGTGGCCGAAAGCTTCCGCAAGTCCGGCAACAAACCCGAGTGGATGATCCTCGATGTCACCCCCGTCATCCCGCCCGAACTCCGCCCCCTTGTGCCGCTCGATGGCGGCCGCTTCGCCACCTCCGATCTCAACGATCTCTATCGCCGCGTCATCAACCGCAACAACCGCCTCAAGAAGCTCATCGAACTCCACGCGCCCGACGTCATCGTGCGCAACGAGAAGCGCATGCTTCAGGAAGCCGTGGATGCGCTCTTCGACAACGGCCGCCGCGGCCGCGTCCTGCGCGGAGCCAACAACCGCCCGCTCAAGTCCCTCTCCGATACCCTCAAGGGTAAGCAGGGCCGCTTCCGCCAGAACCTGCTCGGCAAGCGCGTCGACTACTCCGGCCGCTCCGTCATCGTCGTCGGGCCCGAACTCAAGCTCCATCAGTGCGGCCTCCCCAAAAAGATGGCCCTCGAGCTGTTCAAGCCCTTCATCTATCACCGCCTCGAACAGCGCGGCCACTGCACCACCATCAAGCAGGCCAAGGAACTGGTGGAACAGCAGGACCCGGTGGTCTGGGACATCCTCGAAGAAGTCATTCGCGACCATCCCATCCTGTTGAACCGCGCCCCCACGCTGCACCGCCTCGGCATTCAGGCCTTCGAGCCCGTCCTCGTCGAGGGCAAGGCCATCAAGATCCACCCGCTCGTCTGCACCGCCTTCAACGCCGATTTCGACGGCGACCAGATGGCCGTGCACATCCCGCTCTCGCCCGAAGCGCAGATTGAAGCTTCCACCCTCATGCTCGCCGCCAACAACGTCCTCTCGCCGGCGCATGGTTCGCCCATCGCCGTCCCGACGCAGGACATGGTGCTCGGCCTCTACTACCTCACCAAGGCTCGTCCCGGCACCAAGGGGGAAGGCCGTACCTTCGCCTCCACCGACGACGTGCTGATCGCGCTCGAAATGGGCGAAGTGGAAACCCTCACGCCCATCAAGCTGCGCCACACGGGCAAGGTGATCGATCTCTCCAAGGCTTTCGACAACCAGAACATTCTGCACACCGAGCCCATCGAGTACATCAAGCAGTACATGGAAACCACGGTCGGCCGCGTCATCCTCAATGACGTGCTGCCCGAGGACATGCCATTCATCAACGGCCTGCTCAAGAAGAAGGGGCTGTCGCAGCTTGTTCAATACTGCTACCTCAAGTTCGGCTTGCACACCACCGTGCAGATGCTGGACGAAGTGAAGCAGCTCGGCTTCCTTTACGCCACCCGCGCCGGCATCTCCATCGGCATCGACGACATGGTGGTCCCCAGCGACAAGAAGGACCTCGTGAAGGACGCCGAACGCCAGGTCATCGAAGTCCAGTCGCAGTACCAGGAAGGCGCCATCACCCAGGGTGAGCGCTACAACAAGATCATCGAAATCTGGTCCAAGGTCACCGACCGCGTCTCCGACAAGATGTTCAAACTGATGGAAGAGGACGACCGCACCGGCCGCTACCTGAACCCCATCTACATCATGGCTGACTCCGGGGCCCGCGGTTCGAAACAGCAGATCCGCCAGCTCTCCGGCATGCGCGGCCTCATGGCCAAGCCCTCCGGCGAAATCATCGAAACCCCCATCACCGCCAACTTCCGCGAAGGCCTCAACGTGCTCCAGTACTTCATCTCGACGCACGGCGCGCGCAAGGGACTCGCCGACACGGCGTTGAAGACCGCAGATTCCGGTTACCTCACCCGCCGCCTCGTCGACGTGGCGCAGGACGTCATCATCAGCGAATTTGACTGCGGCACCACCGAAGGCATTTTCGTCGAGCCCATCATCGAATCGGGCGAAATCATCGAGCCGCTCCGCGACCGCATCGTCGGCCGCGTCGCTCTCGAAGACGTCCTCGACTACGAAGGCAACGTGCTCATCCACGCCAACGGCGAAATCACCGAAACGCTCGCCAGCGCCATCCAGAACACCGGTATCGAACGCGTTCGCATCCGCTCCGTGCTCACCTGCGAATCGAAGCGCGGCGTCTGCCAGCTCTGCTACGGACGCAACCTCGCCACCGGGCGTATGGTCGAACGCGGCGAAGCGGTCGGCGTCATCGCCGCCCAGTCCATCGGCGAACCCGGCACGCAGCTCACCATGCGTACGTTCCACATCGGCGGTGCGGCTACCCGCGCCTCCGAGCAGTCGACGCAGGACGCCAAGAGCTCCGGCATCGTCAAGTTCCTCGGCGTCGCCACCGTGCACAACGCCAAGGGCGAACTGGTCGCCATGAACCGCAACGGTATCCTCGCCCTGCTCGACGACAAGGGCCGCGAAAAAGAACGCTACCCCGTCGTCTACGGCGCGCGTATTCTCGTCAACGAAGGCGCCCGCGCCGAAGCCAACCAGCTTCTGCTCGAATGGGACCCCTACACCTTCTCCATCCTCACCGAAGTCAGCGGCGTCATCCACTTCCGCGACCTCATCGACGGCGTCACCGTCCAGGAGCAGGTGGACGAAATCACCGGCATGTCGCAGTGGGTGGTGGTCGATTCCCCCGACGAAAAGCGTGTCCCCTCCATCATGGTCCGCCCCACCTCCGGCGGCAAGCATGACGAAAAGCGCTACCTCATGCCGACCCACGCCCACCTCATGGTGCGCGACGGCGAAGAAGTGCACGCCGGCGACGTGCTCGCGAAGATCCCCCGCGCCACCACCAAGACCAAGGACATCACCGGCGGTCTCCCGCGCGTGGTCGAACTCTTCGAAGCCCGCAAGCCGCGCGACCCCGCCTACATGGCCCCCATCAACGGTCTGGTCAAGTTCGGCGAAGTCTCCAAGGGCACCCGCAAACTCCAGATCGTCGGCGACGAGGGCACGGTTCACGAGTTCCCCGTCCCGCGCGGCGTTCACGTCAACGTGCAGGAAGGCGAGCGCGTCCGCGCCGGCGACCCGCTCATGGACGGCCCCCTCAACCCGCACGACATCCTCACCATTCAGGGCGAGCGCGCCGTCCAGCGCTACCTCGTCGATGAAATCCAGGAAGTCTACCGGCTCCAGGGCGTCAACATCAACGACAAGCACCTCGAGACCATCGTCCGCCAGATGCTCCGCTGGGTGAAGATCGTCGACATCGGCGACACCGAATTCCTCCCCGAGGAAGTCGTCGATCGCTTCAAGTTCCGCGAAGAGAACGACCGCGTCCTTGCCGCCGGTGGCCGCCCCGCCCAGGGCAACAGCGTGCTGCTCGGCATCACCAAGGCGTCGCTCTCCACCGACTCGTTCATCTCGGCGGCCTCCTTCCAGGAGACCACGCGAGTGCTCACCGAAGCCGCCATCAACGGCAAGGTGGACTACCTCCGCGGCCTCAAGGAAAACGTCATCATGGGACGGCTGATTCCCGCCGGAACCGGCATGGAATACTACCGCCGCGTGAAGATCGCCGGCGAGGATGTCGAAGAGGTGGTCGAGCAGGAGCCCGAGCCTCTGCTCGCGGACACCATCCCCGGCTACGACGAAGAAACCCGGCTCACGTTCAGCGGGCTAGGCGACGACACCAGCGCCGATACGCTGTCCGACGCCGAGTAACCTCGGCTCACACTTTTCGCTTAAAGGGGCGGGCGCCACCTGCCCCTTTTTGTTTCTCTCCCCCTCACACGCCCAGAGCCCTTCCATATGCGGGCGTGTTCCCCGAATTCGGGAACGCGTCCGAGGGAAGCTGGCCATTGGTTGCCACCAGCGTGAACCCGCCTTGACCGATGGGCAGCACGGCAATGGGGACCGTCGCTACGGTAGCGGCGCCATTCACCTGGGGCGGTGCCCACAACGACGGTTGGCGGCACTATCGCAGGTAGAAAAGTAAACGCCGAGCCCGTCAGATTCAAGCCAGTGACCTGAATGGTCGCCGGGGGACTGCTCGAAAAAAAGTACCGGGGCGTTATCGAAGTGATCACCGCACTGGCTGGATGACGAAGTTAGTTCCAGACGCGGTCGAATTGGCGCCCACAGAGACTGTAATCGAACCGGTAGCCGCTCCCGCAGGGACCTGGACTACCGGAGTGTTCGCCGTAACCGAAATGACGGAGGCCAGAACGCCACTAAACCGCACAACATTGTCGGATTGCGTTCGCCTCATGGCCGTCCCTCCATCCACTCGTCGGCTGCGAGGAATGCAGCATAATGAGGAGGGACCTTCATGAGCATCGAAGAAGCTATTCTCGAAAAGCTGCGCGCCTTGCCTCCAGACAAGCAAGAGGATGTTCTGAAGTTTGCCGGTTCGCTGATCTCGCCCGCACCCTTAAAGCCTCTTCGCGATCCGGAGGGGTTGTGGGCCCATCTCGGTATCGACATCTCCGGGGAAGACATTGACGAGCTTCGTCGAGAGATGTGGAAGAACTTCCCGCGGAATGATATCTGATGCCCAGCGTGGTGGCCGACACCCACGCGGTGCTCTGGTATTTGGGCCGCGACTCGCGGCTGTCCATTGCCGCCGCTAATGCCCTGCGGTCCGCCGTCGAGGGCGGCGCCCCGATCCTCGTGGCATCGATTTCGCTTGTAGAATTGACGTATCTCGTCGTGAAGGGCCGTCTGCCCGCTATTGCGCTCCAGGCTCTCCGCGATGCATTGGCCGATCCGGAATTTGGCCTCGCGCTCGCGCCCCTGGATCTCCGCGTTGCCGGCGCGTTGCAACAAATCCCGCGCGGCGATGTGCCGGATCTCCCGGATCGAGTCATCGCCGCAACCGCTCTGTCGATGCATCTGCCGTTGGTCACGCGCGACGGAAGGATCCGGAGTTCCGGCATTCTCACGATCTGGTGAGCAGAGCAGCCTCATCCGGCGATTACCTCCCCTTGGGGCGTAATGCGGATTGGGGTGCAGTCGAATCGCGTGAAAGCGAATCCGTCGAAATCCTCCGTGCAGGTCCGCACCAGGTCCTGAAGGATCGAAATGGCGACGTCCTCTCCCAACCGCAGCCCAGCCGTCGCATCGGATCGGTAGTGGATCCGCCCAGTTCCTCCCCATGGCGATGTTGAAGGCGAGTTTATTCACCTCCGCGCCAATCGTAGGGACGAAGCCGGACGGGCACGGTTCGAAGCGACAGGCCGTCGGCCGAGGCATGAACGCAATCGGCCATCAGCGCGCTCTCGTCAAACAGGGTTTTGAGAATCACCGGGCAGGCGTCGGCTACCGTGCCATGGCCGCCAGGATACGAAGGATGGAGCGGAGTCCTTTCCGGGTAGGCCTGCGGGAGCAGGTAACTGGCCCAGCGCTGGCTCACCGCCCGCACAGCCGCGGAGTTCAGGATATCGCTATGGATCGGGTAGCTGACGGTCTGAGTCAGGGTCTGATGGATTCGCCCGCCGAATGCCTCGGGACGGAGACGGCGATGCGCCAGCCATTTCTGCGCCCACGCCGCCTTGAGCGCCGCCGTGGTCACGCGGCCCGGCGTCCTTCCAAGGAGACCGCGCGCGTACTCACCGAAGCCGCCATCAACGGCAAGGTGGACTACCTCCGCGGCCTCAAGGAAAACGTCATCATGGGACGGCTCATTCCCGCCGGAACCGGCATGGAATACTACCACCGAACCATCCCCGGCTACGACGAAGAAACAAGGCTCACGTTCAGCGGCCTCGGCGACGACACCAGCGCCGACACGCTGTCCGACGCCGAGTAACCGAGCGTCTCAGTTCCATCCTGACCAAGGGGCAGGGCAACCTGCCCCTTTCCATCCTCATTCTCCCGGCAGGCCGACACGCCGGATCAGTTCACGAAACCGCGGATCCGAGCGGAAAGCGAAATTCTTCTGCCATACTGCCAGCCACGCAATCCCCTGTTCCCGCTGCTGATAGGCATTCTCGAGCGAAGCGAAAAACTGTTGCTCATCACCCAGCCCAACATAAGCGTGTGCAAACGTGATCGCCGGGACATAATGTTGCCGCGCCCCCGCCTTCAACTCCTCCAACAGCTTGCGCGCCTCATCCTTGCGGCCCGCCAGACCGTAAGTTTCCGCGAGCGTTCCCACAATGGCCGGGCTTCTTCCGGAAAGTTTCGCTGCCTTTTCCAACGCCTCAATCCCTTCGGCATACATGGATTTCGAGGTGTAACTCGAGCCAATGCGCCACAGAGCCCACAGATAATCCGGGTCGGCATCGAGCACCTTCCTCAGTTGCCGAATCGCTTCGTCGTGCCGGCCCGCGTGCTGCAAGATCCACCCGACCTGCGTCTGAATGATGGGAGAGAGGGGATCGAGCTGTTGGGAGAGTTGCACCTCCCTTAGCGCTTCGTCATGGCGTTTCCTCATCGACAGGTAGTGGGAGTACCACAAGTGCGCCGGCGCATAACTTGGGTTCAATTCCACAGCGTGCTGGAATCCAGCCTCCGCCTCGGCCCACTCCCAGTCGTAGAGCTTCGCGTAGGCCAAAGCGGCATGCGCTTCGGCCAGTTGCGGATTGATCTCCAGCGCCCTCTTTGCGGCCGCGATGGCAAGCGGCCGGATTTCCGTAGGCGGCGCGCCGCCGATCAGCACCGTCCCCAGTTGGTTATAGCAGTCGGCCAGGCCCGCATAGGCCTCCGCGTAGGCCGGGTCTGCATCAATTGCTTTCCTGAAGAATGCGATGGCGTTCCGAATGTGTTCCCCTGTTCGCTTGTTCCAATAGTAGCGGCCCCGTAGATAAGCCTCGAAGGCGTCCCGCTGAACCGGACCCCTGCCGGGCCGCGCTTCCGGCTGGACCTGCGCCTGGATTTCATGCGTAATGGAAATGGCCACCTCACCCCACAGCCTGGGAATATCGGTCAAATCGCGCTCGTATGTCTCTCCCCACAAATGTTTATCCTGGGCCCCGTCGAGGAGTTGAACGCTCACCCGCGCCCGGGCGCCAAAGCGGGCGATGGAGCCTTCGATCAGTGCTTCCGCGTGCAACTCTTGCGCAATTTGTGGAAGCGGCTTTCTGTTATCCCTGTACTTCATCACTGAACTCCGGGAAATCACCCGCAGAACCCTGATTTTCGCCACTTCGCTGATGAGCCCCTCCGTCAGCCCGTCGGAGATGTAATCGCCGGCAGGGTCGCCGGAGAGGTTGCGGAAAGGAAGTACCGCGAGCGACTTGTATTGCGGCGCCCGGGGACTCCGGTTCTTCAGCCACCAGATTCCTGCCAGCCCACTCGCCGCCGGCAGGGTCACCGCCGCTAGGATGGTCCGTCGCGTCCTGCGGCGTCCTGGATGTGCGCCTGAGGGATCGCCGTGGGCCTCCCCGTTCTTTCCGATGGCATCCCCCGCGGTTTTCTTCACCTCGCCCACGAAGCGATATCCACGTTTCGGGATCGTCTCAATGTAGGCCCTGCCGCTCTCCCCTTCGCCGAGCGTCTTGCGCAGCACCGAGATGTGGTGTGCGAGATTCGTTTCCTCGACGAAAGTATTTGGCCAGACAGTGCGGAAAAGCGTTTCTTTGTCCACGGGCTCCCCGGCGCTCTGCAGCAGCGCCACGAGGATATCGACCGCCTTGGGCGGTAGCCGGATCACGTCCCCGTTACGAAGCAGGACCCGGGTATCCGGATCCACCCGGAAGGAACCGAAGAGGTACAAACGCTTTGCCGCCAACGTACGCCTCCGTTCAGAAAAAATCCACACTTCGTAAACAACTTCAATGACGCCCGATGCTAGCGTGGGGCAGCAGTCATTCGCCAGCCGCTCCGGCCTCGGCTGAAATTGTAGCACTCGGTTCCGGAAACGGCGGCCAGCCACACCAGCCAAACCGGACACGAGATCTCTGTGTGCCTGAAGGTTCAGGGGCGGTTGGATGACCGCTGCACTCTTGTAAACCCGTTAAGAAAAGGAGATTCCTCAACATGCGGCGACAAACTTTTCAAACTATTGGTTGGTGCCTGCTTCTGGCGCTTCCCGTGTTCGGACAGCCGGAGAACTGGCAGGTTCTGAAATTCCCCGGCCCCTCAGGCCCGGTTGACCCAACGTGGTGCTTCGGAATAAATCCGCGAGGCGATATGGTGGGCTATTTTGTCCAACCGCCCGAGCGCGCCTTCCTGTTGAGTCAGGGCACATACTCCGCCATAGATGCGCCGGGGGGCGAGTTGGACCCACGCCTGGGGAATTAATGCCCGCGGCGACATTGTCGGAGATTTCCGCGTCCCCACTGATCCCCCTGGGGTCATTCACGGCTTTCTGGTCTCGAAAGGGGCGCTCACCAGGATCGACTATCCGGGCGTTGCCATGACCCACCCTCGTGATATCAGCCCGACCGGGGACATCGTCGGGGGCTACATGGCCACCCCCACTTCACCCTGGGTGGGATTTCTCATCGACAGGCATGGAGCCGCTACGGAGATCCGTGTTCCGGGCGCCGTCTCGACTTCCCCCTTCGGCATCAATGCCCAGGGAGATATGGTCGGTGAGTTCCGCGATACCGGCGGAGCGACACACGGATTTCTTCGCACGGCCGCCGGCGCTTTCACTCAACTCGATTATCCAGGCGCCACCTACACGTCATCCTGGAAGATCAACACGCGCGGCGACGTTATCGGCTACTACTGGGATGCTGGCACACCGCGAGTTTCGCATGGATTCCTCTACAAGGACGGCGTATATTCCACTGTCGGCTATCCGGGCGCGACTCATACCATGATCCACGGCTTGAACTCAGAGGGAGAAATCTGCGGTATGGTGAGCTTCTCGCCTCTCGGATCGGCAATTATCTGGGGAGGGTTCTCTCGAACTTGGTGAAAGCCTCGTAGAGGCTATTCCTTCGGCCGTGGGCCTGCGGATTGGTCCGCACTGCGGATCAATCCGCCTTTCCACCTACGCCAGCCCCAACTGCCGGACGGCCTCTCCCGCTCCGCTCAAGTTCGTCAGCCGCATCTCGGAATACTTCCGCGATAGCAGCACCCCATCCGCACCGGCCCGGAATGCCGCCAGCACCGCATCCCTCGTGCCCTGCGGAGTGGACTTGCTGTTGCCCTTTGCCGTGGGAATGTCCATGTCGATGCCAGGCCATAGTTGTGTCTTTGTCCCCTCCAGGCCGGCCCGCGCCCGCTTCGCCTCCCGGTAGACGTAATCCGAGGAAAGCCCCGCTCCCGGGATCTGCGTCATGTTTTTCTCCGTGTAGTCCATGACGCGATAGTGAAAGTCGAGTAGTTCCTGCGCCGGCACGTCGCCATAGATCGTACTCGAGACGCTCTCGATGTAACTCGCCATCCGCTCCCCTCCGCAGTTGTGATACATCACTATCTTCAGAAAGTCCGAATGCTTCGCGATCGCTTGCAGATCCTGCTCGGCCCGGTAGATCGGATTGAACGAGTTGTTGTGCCAGATGTGCCAGCCCACCCCTACGTTCGGATTGGCCTTCTTCGCCGTTTCGTAGATGGCATGATAGGTTTCCCGCAGAGAGTCCGTCCAGAACATCTCCCAAGCCAGCAACTCGGGGTAGCGCAGCATCAACCGCCACAGCGTGACATAGTACCCGTCCACCGGCCGCCGGCGCGCTCTTCCCGCTCTCACGAACTTTTCCAGTTCCTGATACCCCTGCTTGACGCGCTCGGTATTGATCCCCTGGGCGCGGCCCTTCTTCAGGCAAAATTCGCAGAAGCAGGTAACCCTGCCCGGGTCACGGCCGGCGCCTCCGTGGCTGGCGCCGAGCGCATTCGAAAATGCCCCCTGCCGCTCGCTCCCCCACATCACCCCATCCACCGGATAGGAACGTACGTAATCTTCCGTCAGCCCCGTGAGAAAACCGCGATAATCCGGATTGTTGAAACAAAGAGTGGTTGCGTTGCGCCCGTTCAACTCCTTTTCCTGAAGCTTTCCGATGTTCGGCAGATCGCTCCGGAACACGTCCTCATACCAGCAGATCACCTTCATTCCGCGCTTCTTCACTGCCGGCAGGACCGCCTCCAGCACGTCATAATCCCCATGGCCCGGCGCACGAAAATCGCGGAACACCGTGTTGCGGTAATACTGCGGATGGATCACCGTATAGTTGCCGCCATGGTAGTTCAGGTCGTATTCCTGCTTGCCATGATCGGGTAGGGGTTGTCCGGGCACCTGCCTCCCGGCGATGCCTCTGCCATACGTGAACGTGGCAATGAACAACGTGTTGACGTGTGCCCGCTGCTGCACATTATCCAGAACAGGCTCCACGCCTTCGTCCACAAAGGATACGGCCCCCACCTGAATTCCGATCATCTTCTTTGCCGCGGCGGGAGTAAGCGCGGCCAACGACGAGCTGAGAAATTTGCGGCGCTGCATGATCGCTCCAATCCGAAAGGTCTACCGATCACTTTGTACCACTCTTTGGCGCTAGACTGGGCGTGAAGACAAAACACAAACACCGCCATTTTGGAGGCAGGGAAGGCGCCCGCAATGCCAACCGCAACCGATCAGCTCTACGCGCAGCGGATCAACCGCTACGTTACCGCCATGCGCAACCGAAAGCCGGACCGCGTCCCGCTCCGGCCGTTCGCCGCCGAGTTCACCGCCAAGTACTCCGGCCACACCGCCCAGCAATTGGCCCACGATTACAATCAGGCGTTTGATTCCGTCATCGCCTGCTGCCGGGGCTTTGACTGGGACGCCGTTGTCCCCAACATGGTCTATGTGTGGACGGGGCTTACCCAGGCCGCCGGTCTTCGCTACTACGCGATCCCCGGCATCGACGTCGGTCCGGAGGTCGGTTTCCAGTATCGCGAACCGGATCAGATCAACGCCTGGATGCGGCGCGAGGAATACGACGAACTCATCGATGATCCGGTGGCGTTTCTCTACAACACATGGCTTCCGCGCGTCGCCGCCGAATTCGCGGAAGGCCCTTATCGAAGGGACATCGCCCTCGTGAAATCGGCTTGGGCCATGGCCAGTTACTTCAATGCCTTCGGCCCCCAAATCGAGCGTATGAAGGAAGAGTGCGGGACGGTTTCGTCAATCTCGGGCATGCTGAAGGCGCCGCTCGATATTCTCGCCGACAAGTTCCGCGGTTATCTCGGCCTGGCATTCGATCTGAAAGAGATACCGGACAAAGTGGAAAAGGCCTGTTACGCGCTGATGCCTCATCTCGCCTTCATCGCGCTCTCAGGCCTCGATCCGGCGCGCAACATTCCCATACCCATTTGGATGCACCGCGGCTGCGTCCCCTTCATCTCCCACGAGCACTTCCGGACGTTCTACTGGCCCACGCTGAAGCCGATTGTGGAAGCGATCTGGGCACACGGCAACCAGACCCTGTTTTATGCCGAAGGCAAATGGGATGCCCATCTGGACGCCTTTGCGGAACTTCCCTCTGGCTCCATCATCTATCACATGGATCGCGCCGACCCGGTCCTTTGCGCAAAGAAACTCGGCTCAAAATTCTGCCTGTCCGGCGGCATGACCAATGCGTTGCTCGCCTTCGGAACTCCCGAGCAGGTGAGGGCGCATTGCAAGTTCCTCATCGACACCTGCGGGGAAAACGGCGGATACATCATGGACGCGTCGGCCATCATGCAGAACGACGCTACCGTGGAGAACGTCCAGGCCATGACGGATTTCACCCTCGAGTACGGCGTCTACTCATCAGCGCCGAACGATGGTCCACCACCCCCGCCCCCTGAAAATCGCCCGCCTGCCCCCATATTGCCGGCGGGGAAGATCCCGCCAGGAGCCTGCCTCACTTGGGACGCCAGGCGAAAGGAGATCCCCTCCATCACCGGCGATCCCGCGCTCTGCAAGCAGATTTGGGAGAATGTCGATGCCCTTGCCTACTTCTACATCTGGCACCTGGTTCTCAGCTTCTAACCCCAAGGTGCTGATCCTCCTCCTCCTTGCCGCCCACGCGGCCGCCGGCGAGGGGAGGATCTCCGGTCTTGTGACGGACCCCACTGGCGCAGTCATCCCACGCCTGACGGTCAGGCTTTCGAAAGCAGCCTCCACGGAATTGCCTGCGTCGACGACAACCTCCGATGACGGTACCTTCGAGTTCCTCGCCAAAGCCGGTTTGTACGATGTCACCTTCGTTGGATTTGTCTCCGGTGGCTTCGGCTTCAAATCCGAAACCATCAAGGACGTGAGGTTGGAACATGGCGCTGCTGTAGAGCTTCCAGCGATGAGGTTGTCCATCGTCTCGCCGTGCTCCATTAGTATTGACCCGGCGGCTCCCATCTCCCGAAAATCACGGATCAAGAGACTTCTCGGCAGGATGGGGCTGGTCCGGAACGTTCACTGAATCGTGGGTTCAGAGTCTTCGCCGCCGCTCCTTACCCTCGTTGAATCCCACGTAGCAGCCAGGGCATCCGTGGTCGCCTCCACCAGATCAATCAGTGCATCCAACTTCTTGGTGAAATGCATCATCCTCGATATCTCCAACGCCGGCAACGAGGTTCTGGCCGCTGCGGAGGCATGAATGGCCATCGATACAGGCTCCAGGGATTCCAGTTCTTGGATCGCGGTACGAAAGTCGGCGATACCGCCAGTCCCCTCGCACTGAAAGTCACTCTCCCACCGGGCACAATCCGCACCGTTGTGCCAGTCTCGATGCAGACTTCTTTTGGGCCGGGCAAAGCGGCTGGGGGAAGCCTTTCGATTCATAGGTGCTTCATCGAGTGTAGCCCCAAGGCCTCCCTCGATTCCCGGATGTCCTGCCGGTCACGTCAATGCCGACCCCCTACCACGAGTAGTGCACCGTATAGCTCAGCGCCTGCTCCTGTTCGGGCTGGAGTCTCGCCACAAACTCAATCGCCTGGCTGTCTTTCTTGGTGAACGGCAAGGTCTGGCTGATCAAGCGCCAATTGCTCCAGCGGTAAAGGTGCTCCACTACACGCACCTCCGCCGCTTCCCGCTTATGGTTCCTCAGTTTGATCTCGAAGCTCTCCTCAACCCATCGCTGGTTGTGGTCGATCTGGAAGTTCGTCCGCCGCCGCTCCCCCACGATGTCGAAGGCATCGCCGGTGTACACGCGCACCTTTTCATTCCTCGGGGTATGGTCGATGTTGTTCTCTCCCGTGAACTCGAGTTGCCCGCCCTGGTCGCGGCGATAAAATCGCGCGCGGCCCTTCGGCAAGGCAATGCCAAGTCCGTTGGCCTCGCTGTTCAGAAACTCCCGCATCACCCACACCTTGGGATTCGATTCGGTGCCGTACTCGGGCTGCGTGCGGATAGTGGCCGCATCCCATCCCGCGTACCGCGTCCCAATCCTCGCTCCGTCGTAAACGTACAGCCGCTGGGAAGCCACCTTCGCGGCGCGAAGAAACTCCACCTGCTTCGTCTCGCGGTCGTGCAGCGTCGTCGCGAGCGGTAGCGTATAGAGATGGTATTCATCGAAAGAACGCTCCGTGACGGAGGGCGCTATCCCTCCCGCCACTTCCGCTCTTGACATCATCATTTGGTCGCGTGCGTCCCGGCCTGGCTGAATCTTGCTGACATCCCCGGCCACCAGTTTGATGCGGGCATTCTCGAAATCCTTGCCGCTTTGGTTGTCCATCGTCACCCACCCCACGATGTCCAGCGTATCCCCCTGTTCGGGGGCCACCAGGTTGTAATCGGCCTTCCAACTCATACCGCCCGACACGTAGCTCAATTCCGCATTGAGTTTCGCGGCCCGGTCAACATGGATGCGCCAGTCGAGCGCCGGCTTGAGGATGGTGTCGTCGCCCAGGGCAGGGAACACCGGCCGCCCCGGAAGGTGGAAGTAGAGTTTGCCCTCTACCTCGACTATCGGCTGTCCTCCGCCGCTTTGGGAATAGGCATTCTGATACGCCGCGTACTGGTAGCCGTATTGGCCCATTGCCGCCGAGTGCGGCACGTACCCGCTGCGGATGATCCTGCCGCGAATCAGGCGCTTCTGCCCGCTGGCTCCCACTGTCTCCTCAAACTCGATCTCCTTGCCTTCGAACAGCGAAAGCAGTAATGCTTCGGAAATGGGCTCGGCACGGAAATTCTGCTCCAGGATCTTGAGCGCTGTCCCGCCGCTCGGGTCGCGCAGGATGACCGAATCCGGCTCCAGGTGCACGGTGGCGCCACTGAATCGGATTGTATTGATGCCCTGCTTCAGATCGAGCGGGATCAGGTCTCGCACCACGGCAAATCGCTGGTTGTAAATGGTGAGGCTCGGCTGCCCCGCAAGGGCGGCGCCGAAAGCGAAGAAAAAGAATATCAGCCGGTCGCGCTGGCACATGCAGAAAATACCTCTGCCTGGAAATTGCCTTCCGGCCGAATTCCTTTCAGCCAAAACAAGAATCTACAGCGCGAGGAACCGCACGCACACCGGACTGCCCATCTTCAGTTGCTGGCCTGTGGCGGTGAGATGTCCCGTGTTGCCATCCACCGAGAAGATGACCACGTTGTCCGACTCCTGATTTGCCGCGAACAGCCACTTGCCCGTGGGGTCGATGGCGAAATTACGGGGAATCCTGCCTTGCGTCGGAATGTTCTCCATGCGCCGGAGGGTTCCGTTCGCGGCAATCGCGAACAGGGCCAGGCTGTCGTGGCCGCGGTTCGAGCCATAAAGGAACTTCCCGTTGGGATGCGCCACCACTTCCGCCGTCGTGGTGTCGCCTTTATATCCGTCCGGCAGCGTCGAAATCGTCTGGATCTCCTTCAGCACTCCGCGCGCGCCGTCCCAGGTGAACGCTGTCACCGTGGAGGCCATTTCATTGATGACATAGCCGTACTTCCCGCTCGGGTGGAACGTGAAGTGCCGCGGTCCCGAGCCGGGTTTCACCTTGGCGAAGGGAGGATTATTCGGAGTGATTGTGGCAGTGGCGGCATCGAACTTATAGACGAGCACTTCATCCAACCCCAGATCTCCCACAATCAGAAAACGGTTGTCCTTCGAGATGTTCACCGAATGCGCGTGGGGACCTTCCTGGCGCTGCGGATCGACGCTCTTGCCCTTGTGCTGAATGAAGGAAGCCGGCTCCGTCAGACTGCCGTCCGGCTTCAGGGCCATCACGGCGACGCTGCCGCTGCCGTAATTCGCCACCGCCAGTGCGCGTCCGCTCCAGTCCACGTTGAGGTGGCAGGGCATGGTACCTTTGCTGGACACCGTGTTCAGTTTGCGCAGTTTCCCGCTGGACCGGTCGATGGCGAAGGCTGTGACATTGTTGGCACCAGCGCCCATTTCGCTGACGGCGTATAGATTTTTCCCGTTCGGGTGCAGCGCCACGAAACTGGGGTTGCTCATTTCCGCGGCAAGTTGAGGTTCCGTGGCTTTCCCGGTCGCCGCATCGAAGCGGTCATAGTAAATCCCCTTGGAAGACTTCTGCGTATAGTCGCCGTAATAAACGATGTAATTGTTCGAAGCCATTGCCCCACGGGCAGCGGGAAGGGAGCCAAGCAAGGTCAGGAAAGTGCGCCGGGTAGTGATCATCCGACTAATGGTATCAGAGGCAACCCCCCGGGGAGCGTACAATAGAAGATTCCACCCATTTCCGTTACCCATGCACGATCTTTCTTACTTTCGTACCAATCTGGATGCCATCGCGGAGCGCCTCGCCACCCGCGGTCAGACCCTTGATACGGCGCATTTCCGCGACCTCGATGCCCGGCGACGCGCCGCGCTTACCGAGATGGAGACCTTGCGCGCCAAGCGCAACACCGAGTCTCAGGAGATCGCCAAGCTCCGCAAACAAGGTGTCGATACCACTGCCCAGCAGGCGGAAGTGCGGGCCATCGGCGAGACCATCGGCCAGTTGGAAGAGCAGGTGAAGGCTGTGGACGAGGAGTTCCGCAACCTCATGACGGCTATCCCCAACATCCCTCACGAATCCGTGCCCGTGGGCAAGGGCGAAGCGGACAACGTCGAGATCCACCGTAAAGGGACGCTGCCGGAGTTTTCCTTCCCTCCCAAGGCCCACTGGGACCTGGGACCGGAACTGGGTATACTCGACTTCGAGCGCGCGGCGAAAGTCACCGGGGCGCGCTTTGCCGTGTATTGGGGAATCGGGGCGCGGCTCGAGCGGGCGCTCATCAACTTCATGCTCGACGTGCACACCCGCGAGCATGGCTATACCGAGGTGCTGCCGCCGTTTCTGGTAAACTCGGCGAGCCTCTTCGGCACCGGGCAGTTGCCGAAGTTCGCCGCGGACCTGTTCAAGTGCGAGAACTTCGATTTCTGGCTCGCTCCCACGGCGGAAGTGCCGGTTACGAACCTCTATCGAGACGAGACGCTCGATGCGGAAAAGCTGCCCATCAGCCTCTGTGCCTACACGCCCTGCTTCCGCAGTGAAGCCGGCTCCTATGGCAAGGACGTGCGCGGCATCATCCGCCAGCATCAGTTCCAGAAGGTGGAACTGGTGAAGTTCACGCGCGCTGACCAAAGCTACGAGCAGTTGGAGAAACTCACCTCCGACGCCGAGAATATCCTGGAGCGGTTGGGCCTGGCCTTCCGCAGAGTGGTGCTGTGCACAGCGGACCTCGGTTTTTCTTCGGCGAAGACGTACGATCTCGAAGTCTGGCTGCCGGGACAGAATGCGTTCCGCGAGATTTCCTCCTGTTCGAACTTCGAGGCCTTCCAGGCACGGCGCGCCTCCATCCGCGCCAGGAGCGGGAAGAAATCCGAATTCGCGCACACCTTGAACGGCAGCGGCCTCGCCGTCGGGCGCACCTGGGTGGCCATCGTCGAAAACTACCAGCAGGCCGATGGCAGCGTCGTGGTGCCGGAAGTCTTGCGTCCCTATTTGAACGCCGAGGTGATCACCGCGCGCGCCGGACTCCGTTAGCGGAGTCTTGCGTCCAGGAACTCGTAGGCGCGTGTGCGCACAGGCGGCGGAAAATCGTGAGCGCTTTCCGGGTGTTCCACCACAATCGCCCGATCCGCGTGATACACCCCTTCGTACACCCTACGCGCCGCGTTCACGCAATCGTCCACACCGCTCATGTCGAAGTTGCTGTCAGCCGTGGGCGCGTTTACGAAGATGGGCCGCGGCGCGATGACAGAGAGCACGTCCGGAAAGTCGAAGGGCATCTTCGCCGGCGACTTCCCATACACTGAGGCGATGCGCGGCATATAGCCCTTGTGGCTCCATCCGGTAAGATCGCCGTGATAGTACCTGGCAAACGACGTGAATCCGCAGCTTGTCACCACGGCTCGGATACGCGGGTCAAACGCGGCCACGAACAGTGAGTTGTGGCCGCCGAGCGAATGGCCGCAAACGCCGATCCGCCTGCTATCCACCGCCGGCAATCCGCGGAGCGCATCCACCGCGCGCATGTGGTTCAGTATCCCCTTCATCGTCGCGCTGGCGTAGCCTTTTGCGTAGACATCAATTGAATATTCGCCGAAGTTCGGATAGTCCGGCGCCAGAGTGACATAGCCTCGTGCGGCCAGCTCACTTGCGTAATGCAGATTCTCTTTGCCGCCGAGACCCGCCGGCTCGTCTTTCCCGATCCGCGTGGTCTGATGCAGGCACAGAACAGCGGGCCCGCGCCCGCGCCGCGATTTTGGAAGCAGCAGCCACGCCGGCACCCAATCCCCCGGTTCCGCCTCGTAGCGGATGTGGCGGCGGATGTGCGTGCCGTCGTCGAATTCCTTTCCTGTGTCGAGGGAGGGGGCGCCTTTGATTTTGGGCAGTGGGCCCATCACCTCCTGCATCCGCTGGAGCACGTTAGGCCGCTGTCGTTCCCACTCCCGGCGAGTTGCAGCGGCACCCGCAGCGGCAGCCCCAGCGGCACAGAGAAGGATCCACTCGCGACGGCAGAAAACAGTCATGAAATGGTCAGGATATCGCGATTTCAGTCACCCTGCGCGGGCAGCGGTGTCCGTTTCCATCCCGCTCTGGGCAGGTCATGGCTGAACGGGTTCTCGATGCGGGATTCCGCCATATACATCACCGGGACCCCATCGAAAACGGGGTAGATGCGATGGCAGGAAAGACATTCCAAATCGGAGCTTGATGCGGCCAGCTCGAGTCTTGCTTTGCACAAAGGGCAGACGAGGATTTCGAGGATTTCCGGGCTGATCCCGGGAAATCTACGAACCGGCACCCGGTTGCTGGGAGCGGGAAACCACGGATAATCAAAGTTCCAAAAGCGGAGCCGGAGCCGTATACGCATGGCAAAAACTCCTATCCGGCGGAGATTCCTCGATGCTATCGGGATTATATCACTGGCGGGCAGCTACCAGCGATTGCGGCTATTCAGTTGCGGCTATTCAGCGATCGGCTTTCAGCCTTCAGCCGGGGCGAGCAATTGGCGGTCGGCTTTCGGCTTTCAGCCGGGGTGGGCTATCGGCGGGTCGGCTTTCGGCTTTTAGCCGGGGTGGGCTATCGGCTGTCGGTTTTGGGCTGTCAGCCGGGGCGAGCAATTGGCGGTCGGCTTTCGGCTTTCAGCCGGGGTGGGCTATCGGCGGTCGGTTTTGGGCTGTCAGCCGGGGCGAGCAATTGGCGGTCGGCTTTCGGCTTTTAGCCGGGGTGGGCTATCGACGGTCGGTTTTGGGCTGGTCAGCCGGGGTGGGCTATCAGCGGTTGGCTTTCGGCTTTCAGCCGGGGCCACACGTGGAGCGTGGCGGGAGGTTCGGGTCAGGACTTTTGCCTTGTTGTGTCTACCCAATAGCGTGAGTCTTTCGGGATGTCCTGCCAGAGGGGGACACTGAGGCCGTAGGGGTGGTCGTATAGAATCTTGCCGCCGAACATGGTGAGGGTGCATTGGAGCTTCTGATTGCCTACGATTTTGCCGCCGAAGGAGCCGAGGTAGGCGAACTTGCCTTTGAGGATCTCGAAGACGGCGATGTCGGCGGCGGATCCGACGCTGAGGGTGCCCAATTCGGGCCGGTGGATCATCTGGGCGGGATTCACTGTTGTCCGGCGGATAACTTCTTCGAGCGGCACGCCGAGGCAAAGGAACTTCGACATGACGTTGGCGAGATTGATGCCCACGGTGTAGGGTGTATCCGCGAAGAGGTCGGCGCTAATGGAATCGGGGATGAAGCCCTGCTGCACCGCAGGGACTACCCGCCTGAGGTTGAAGCTCCCGGCGGCGTGTCCGAGGTCGAATTTGATACCTCGCGCTCTTGCTTTGGCCACATCCGGATTGAGCTTGCCGTCTTCGGTAAGGAAGGCATAGCGATCGGCCAGGCAGTGAGTGACAATATCGCCGGGGCGCATTTTCTCGAGGAGGAATTCGCGGTAGCTTCGTGCGGGGAACTTGCCCTGGGCGGGCTGGGGTGTGAAATCCGCCAACACGGGCAGGCCGGTCAAACGGCCCGCCTCGACAACGGCGTCCATGGAGGCCCACGGGAGGCGCGTTTCACTGAATTTCCCTCCATAGTGGCCGGTCTTGAAGCCCACGATGAGATTGGAATATTTTTTCGCGGTATCGGCGGCAAGCTGCACTTTGAACTGAGCCGGATCCTGCTCGGCGCCGCCGGACTGCGCACCGGGGGCGGCGATATTGAGGAAGGAGAGGATTCGCATTTTTGAGCGGTCGATAATTTTCTTGAAGTCCTCGAAGCTATCGGCTCCGGCGGTTCCGCCGTCGCAGCAGGTGGTGACCCCGGAGGGCAGGCAATGATGATCGGCAATGACGGAGGGAGTAAGATCGAGCCGGGTGTAGTAGCAACAGATGTGCAGGTCAATGAGTCCAGGCGTCACGTAATAACCTGAAACGTTCACGACGGTCTTGCCGGCAGAAGCGGGAATGTTGCGGTCGACGCGCGCGATTTTCCCGTTGAGGATCGCCACATCCATTGGCTGGTTGACGCGGTTGGCGAGATCGATGACATGCCCGCCCTTGAGGAGCGTATCGTATTTGACGGCGTCCTGCGCCAAAGCAGACGATGACATCGCAGCGGCCGCCACGGGCGTGGTCACAAACTCTCTTCTGTTCATGGTCCTATACTACCTTCGGGCGCAAGCAGGCGCTGCGAGGCAAAGCCCGCGACCGTCCCGGCGATCCGACGAGTGGCCGGTGCGGCGGATCGTTCTTTACTGTTGGCCATGGGGCGGGGGAAACGCCGAAGACGGTGTTGACAAATTGAGAATGAGGCCTCACAATTGAGCGATGAGCGATGATTATGTTCGTCCCGGGATCCGAGCCTCCAAGTCTTTTTCCCAGATGACCTGGCGGCTAACTGCGCTACTCGCTTTGGCAATCTCAGCCGCGGGCCCCGCCGCCGCCCAGGTGCTCTACGGATCGGTCATCGGAAACGTGACGGATTCCAGCGGCGCTGCGGTCCCTGCTGTCTCGGTCGTACTGACGCAAATCGGTACCAACCTGTCGCGCCAAGTACAGACGGGCGAAGACGGCAACTACACCTTTTCGGCGCTTCCGGCCGGCACGTATCGATTGCAGGCGCAGAAGCCCGGCTTTGCGAGTCTGACTCGCGGCGGGATCGACGTCGTCATCAACAACGTCACGCGCGTCGACCTGAAACTGCAAGTGGGAGAAGTCAAGGAATCTGTCGAAGTGAGCGCTGAGGCGGGCGTGTTGCAGACGGATCGGACTGACGTTCACGTGGACCTGGCCTCGCGACAACTCGTCGACCTTCCAATTCCCCCGGGGCGCAACTACCAGGCCCTTTTCAAGATCATCCCTGGGGTGTCGCCGCCCAACAATCTCAATTCCGCTTCCGCCGACCCATCGCGTTCGCTGGTGATGAACGTCAACGGCGCCAGCCGGAGTTCCAACAGCCATCAGATTGATGGGTCGAGCGTGAACAGCGTGTGGCTGCCCAACAACTCGGGTTACATCCCCACGCTCGAGGCGATCGAGACTGTTAACGTGGTCACCAACTCCTTCAGTGCCGAACAGGGCCTGGCCGGCGGTTCGGCGTCAAACGTCATCATCAAGAGCGGTACGAACGACCTGCACGGCTCAGTCTTCTGGTTCAACAACAATAACGCCACCAAGGCCAAGCCGTACGTCTCGCAGCCCGGGGCCCGTAACCCCAAGTCGATCTTCAACCAGCCGGGCGGATCGGTGGGGGGGCGCATCATCCGCGACAAGCTGTTCTACTTTTCGAGCTACGAAGGCACTATGGAGCGGCAGTACGCTTCGAGCCTCGTGACGGTGCCGATCGACTCCATCCGCGCCGGCAACCTTTCGCAATCGCCCACACCGATCTACGATCCCTCCACCGGGGCCACGAACGGAACCGGGCGAACCCCATTCGGGGGCAACCAGATCCCCTTGTCCCGGATGAGCGCGGCGGCACAGAAACTCTTCGGCATGCTGCCCGAGCCGACCTTCCCCACCGCTCTGCAGAACAACTATTTCGCCGGCGGCGTTTACAAATTCGACCGGCACCGGATGGATAACAAGGTGAACTGGAACGTGTCGAACAAGCTGACCACGTTTGTCCGCTTCAGTTTTCTGAAGTACACCATGGCTTCCGATGGTGTCTTCGGGGCGATCGAGGGTCCGCCGATCGCCGCCGCGGCCGGATCGGCCGGCACGGGCTTCGGCACCACCTTCAACGGCGCCGTGGGCGGCAATTACACGTTCTCACCGACTTTCCTGGTTGACGCCAACATCGGCTACACGCTGATCGACACGAACCAAAATCAGCCCAACCTGGACAAGAACATGGGGCGCGACGTACTCGGCATCCCTGGCACGAATGGCACCCGGACATTCGAAGGGGGCTGGCCTACGTTCAGTGTGTCGAACTACACAACGTTCGGCACCTCAACCGTGAACCGTCCCATCATCTGGCACGATCCGCGATACCAATACACCGCCAACGCGACGATCTTGCGGGGACCGCACAATCTCCGCTTTGGGTTCAGCCTGTCGAAGCAGGGCCTCAATCAAACACAGCCGGAGTTTGTCGGCCAATTGGGCGGCGCCTCCGGCGCTTTTAACTTCGCCGGCGGGGTCACGAGCCTGAACGGAGGACCCACGGCCAACCAGTTCAACACAGCGGGCGCGTTCCTGCTCGGACTGCCTTCGTCAATGGGCCGGACTCTGATTGTGCCGGATTCCGGCTACACCACACGTGCCTGGCAAACCGGCCTCTATGTCCGCGATCAGTGGCAGGCGACGCGGAAACTCACGGCAACATACGGAGTCCGCTGGGAGTACTTCCCCATGCCTACCCGCGCCGACCGTGGTCTGGAGCGTTTCGACCTTGCAGCGAACAAAATGTTGATCTGCGGAGTAGGCTCGGCGCCTACAGACTGCGGAGTCAGTCAGAGCAAGCGGCTGTTTTCCCCTCGTGCCGGCTTAGCGTACCGCGCAACGGATACGCTGGTGCTTCGCGCCGGGTACGGCATCAGTTACGATCCGTACAGCCTGTCGCGGCCGATGCGCACCAACTATCCGATCGTTGTGGTTCTGAACGTTACTGCTCTCAATAGCTTCGCTCCGGCGGGCGATCTTCGCACCGGCATTCCCGCGGTGGTGGCGCCGGACACTTCGTCGGGGACCATTTCTATTCCCGGAAACGTTGCCGCCAACACACTCAGCGGCAACTTCCAGCGCGGCTATATCCAGTCGTGGAACTTCACCTTGGGCAAATCCTTCGCATCCGGCATTGCCGCGTAGGTCGCTTACGTTGGTACGCGTCAGATCCGTCAGATCGGCTTTGTCGAACAGAACTACGGCGTGCCGGGCGGCGGCGCAGCGGGACAAGCTCTATTTGTGGCCTACGGCCGGAGCGCAACCACTCCGCTGGTCGCCAGTCAGGGGAATTCGCACTATGACGGGTTGCAGGTGAAAATCGAGCGGAGATCCGCGCACGGCATCAGCCTGATGAGTTCCTATTCGTTCTCCAAGTCGATCGGCATGTGCTGCAACGACAACAGCGACGGGAATCTTGCCATCCCCATCCCGTCTTACCTCAATCTGAATCGGGCGGTTTCCGGCTTCGACCGGACACATCAGTTCCATGTTTCCGCCATCTACGAATCCCCGTTCGGCAAGGGCAAGACCTTTGCTACCAACGGCGGTCCGGTTGCGATGGTCCTAGGCGGATGGGGGCTCAGCGGCATCTTTAGCGCCTATTCCGGTCTGCCGTTCTCGGTCACCGATTCCGGAACGATCCTCAACGCGCCCAACAACTCGCAACGCGCCGACCAAGTGAAAGCCACCGTTGACATGCCGCGCGGCGTGGGGGTCGGCCAACCGTGGTTCGATCCTACGGCGTTCGTACCAGTGAAGACGCCGCGTTTCGGCACCGCCGGATTTAACATCCTGCGCGGACCCGGATTGGGGAATATGGATGCCAGCTTGAGCCGCACATTCGCTGTGCGCGAAAGCTTCAAGCTGCAATTCCGCGCGGAAGCGTTCAACTTCACGAACACGCCGCACTTCTCACTGCCGGCCTCGAATATCTCCGCCGTGAGCTTTAATCCTGATGGGTCGATCCGCAGCCTGGGGAACTTCGCGCAAATCACATCGGTCTCGGCGGTGGGGCGCGACGGCATTGACGAACGGGTCTTTCGGTTTGGACTACGAATCAGCTTCTGATCTGGAGGAGCCGGGCGCAACCCGAGCGAAAGCATGAGCCGATGAAGCGACCAGCCCCCAAAGTTATGCGATGCCTTACTGCGGCTGCGTTGGTGTCCGTGACATGCCAGTATGCGCAGGTCCGGTCAAGTCCACCGCCAGCGCCCATTCTGGATCAATCATTTCGCTGGGACGATGCCGGAGGCGGGGGCCGCTACGAGTGGGGGAAGGACGGATTCCTGAAGATGGACGGCTCCGCAGCGCCGATTCGTTGCGTCCGCAAGTTGTCAAGGCCCATCGCTATGAGAGGTCCACGTCTTTCGTTCACTGCACTCTTCGTTGTCGGCAGGCAGTACCGCGTCGCGCTCTACGGATCAGGTATGAACCCGGTGGTGATTCTGGAGATCTGGCGTAACGGCGGAATCTCCGTCCAGGCTCGCGCGGGGAAGGTGGCCGAACCGGTCGCGGCTATCGGTACTGCCGCCTGGCGTCAGCAAGTACTGAGCGGCGGAGAACCGGCGGTAGCGCGTTCCTCGCCGTTGCACGAGTTTGACTTCGGCGATTTCGATTTTCAGGCGCGTACCTTCACGTTAATGCTCGATGGCACCAAGCAACCAGCCCTACCCCTCCTACCCGGGGAGATGGACGTAGATCGGTTCGAGATTGCCACCGTCGCCGTCGAAGCCGGAAGCCTGGTGTGGTTGCGCAGTTTCCGTTACCTGGACGAATCCGGCCGGCCGGTGGAGGAGGAGAACTTCCACTCTCACTGGATCGCCAACACAGCCGTGACACCGCGCTATCCGGCCGACAAGTGGCAGGCCACGTCCTATCGACCCGTCGATTTCCGCTGGCTCGAGATGGCGACGCACTACGGGGCAGTATACTGCCGTTTCGCTGACCGCCCGGTTGTGGCCGGGACGCTCACCATGGAACTCCAGGCGGATGAGGCCGGTCACGAGGTGCAGGTGAACTTGGGCGAGTATCGATACGACCCGGCCGGCACCTTCGGTTATCTGCCGGCGGACGCGGAAGGTATCTCGACCATCACGGGCGGCTGGAATATCGATGCCGGGATGTTCAACGGCGCCTGGTCACCTTTTCAGCACACCACCCCGAATTCCCGCCCGACCATCATGCGGCCATACCCCACCTTCGTCCCGTTTGACGATCCGCCGCCGGCGGAATCCGGCAGAGTCTACGGGCTCAAGATCCACTGGAATATTCGAGAAATGAAATACCAGGTTTGGGTCGACGGACGTCCGCAAGTCTATCGGGGGTCGACCGATCTTCCCGTCATGGCGCCACCGGTGAACGGCATCGACATGATCATGATGCATGCAGGAAACCTGAACCCCTGGCGCGGACCGTTGATCCACATGCGCTTCGGCAATGTGAAAGTTGAAGCGGACAGCGAGTCCGCTGCACGGAGTATCCGATGAGCGGCCGTCCATGCCGGCGCACGGTACTTCGCATGGCTGCGCTATCGCTGGCCGGCGGCGGAAGGGCGCGTGCCGCGACCGGACCGGCGCACGTGGGCTTTGTCAGCGACGCGACGGACCGCTGGGGCTCGCACCTTGGTTGCGATCGCCCCTTACGCCGGAGTTGCTGGAGGAAATGAATTCATGGGCGGACGTCGCAGCCCAACGGTAGAATCAGATGGAGACGACATGAAGGTACGCAAGAAGCCACTCCCCCAACCCATTCGAGCGGATTCACTCGCACAACAGACTTGCTCAATTCTAAAAGAGGCGATCTTCGCTGGGAAATTTCAGCCAGGTGAGGCTCTGCGCGAGTTGCCGATCGCGCGTATGTTGAGCGTGAGCCAGGCGACTGTGCGGGAGGCGCTGAATCTGCTCGAGCAGGCGGGCCTTGTTGTGCGCGGCAACAGCCGGCGCACAACGGTCACGTCATTTACGAAGGAAGAGGTGCGTGACCGCCTGGCGATGCGGGTCGCGCTGGAGGAGTTGGCATTCGTCAAAGCCGGCGAGCGAATGGACGAGGACGGCGTAGCGGAGCTGGATAAGCTCTGTGCGCGCATCGCAGACGCCATTCAAAAGGACGACTGCCTGAAGTTGACAGTGGCGGACATGCACTTTCACCAGGCGGTTTGGGATCTCGCGGAGAGCCCAGTCATGGTAAAGACGCTGGTCCAACTCACGACGCCTCTGTTCGCGTTCATGAGTGTGCTGCACGCCACCGGGCTCCATGACTTGGGCAAGGGAAAGCCGCACGAGGCCCTGGTCGAGGCGCTTCGCAGCCGCCGGCCGGCGGCTATCCGAGCTGCGATTCGCCACCACATCGAGGGTTCCTACCAGGCCTTTCTGGATTCGAGCACACCTTCGCTGGACGCCCTTGTGAAGAGTGAGGAGTTGGTGCTCGTCCCGCCGCAAAGATGAAGCGAGCCATTCTCGTTATCGTTCCAGATTAGCGGAGCTGAAGTAGCAGCGCGTCGCAGAGGTCCTGTGGGTCGCGCGGTAGTTGAGGTAGGCGGCGACCCAGCGCAACGCTACTGTCGACCATGCGTAGCGTGTCCCAGTCAACCACGCCAGCCGCCTACTCGTTCGGCAACGCCGGTGTGGGGATCGTGCGCGGCCCCGGCATGTCGCGCGTCGACAGTTCGCTCAGCAAGCAGATCCGCGTCACGGAACGGAAGTACTTCCAGCTCCGGCTGCCGGCCTTCAACGTGACGAATGCGCCGATCTTCTCGGTGCAGCGTGCGTTTGAGCGCGGCAGGCGGCTCGCCGACCTCGATTTGCCTTCTTGACATGTGGTCGATCGCCCTATCCGGGCAGCGAATCGAGCCCGGCCAAGGCGACAGCCCCAGCGCCCGCGACCCCGGCGTAATAGCCCAGCATCGAAGGTAGGACTCGCAGGCCGCGCCGCTCCCATGCCAGTACTTCGCGGCGCAGGTGCACTTCCAACTCCGTGAACAAAAGGGGGTTGTCCTGCGCCAGGCCGCCTCCGATCACGATCAGCTCGGGATCGAGTAGCCGGATAACCTGCGCGCAGCCGGCCGCAAGGTAGTCTGCCAGTTTGCCGATTGCGGCCCGCGCACGATCGTCTCCCCGATGGGCCGCTGCGATGATTTCTTCGGCTGAACCCCGGTCCGAATCTCCCGCGTAGCGCAACAGGGCGGCTGCGCTGGCATATTGTTCGAGGCACCCCGCCTGGCCGCAGTTGCAGGGCAACCCTCCCGGCTGCACAACGAGATGGCCGATGGCGTTGCCGACGAAGTGAGCGCCGCGCCGCAACGCGCCATCGATGTAGCAGCCTCCGCCAACGCCAGTGCCGAGAGTGACGCACACGAAGGTCGAGGCCGACCGGGCCGCGCCAAAACGAGCTTCGCCCACGGCCAGAGCATTGACATCGTTCTCGACGAAGACCGGCACGCCGAGCCGGCGAGTGAGAACCGGCGCCACTTCCGCGCCTTGCCAACCAGGAAGATTCGGTGTGGCATGGACAACGACGCCTCTTTCGGCATCTACCCACCCAGCCGTGGCGATGCCGAGCGCTTCCACCAGGTAGCCTTTGGTCCGGGCCTCGGCCACAAGCTCCGATCCGATCTCCGCCATTTGGTCTAAGAGGCCGTCTCGGCCGCGCGATACACACGTCGCGCGGGCGCCCGTTTCGCTGATCTCGCCGCTACAGGAGACCAAGCCCGCTTTGATCCTCGTGCCTCCCAGGTCGATACCGGCTACCATGCGCCGTTCATCGTCGGCGATCCGGCTGAGAGCACCCGAGAAACGCGCCGTGATGTCCTTGGGGCGCGTAATGGCCGAACCAATCACCACCGCAAATGCGCCCGCCTTCATCGCCGCGACAGCATCCTCCACGGTCCAGATGCGACCTTCGGCAATGACAGGCACGTTCACCGCGCGCACCAGTTCGGCGATGAAGGCTGCATCGAAAGAGCACACGCTTTCGGTCTCCGCGGTGTAGCCGCGCATCGTCGAGAGTACGAAGCTCGCGCCGGCCCCCTCTGACGCGATTGCCTCCTCCACAGTGGCAATATCGGCCGTCACCGGAACGCGCAGTTCTTCCCGAATCCGGCGTACGCGCTCGAGAGCTCCGTGCTTCTGCCCCCGAGCCGTACAATCGACGGCGACCGCGTGCGCTCCGGCCTCCACTAGCGCGCACGCATCTTCCAGTTCTGGCGTGATCAGTATGCGGCCGTCAGAAATCACCCGCTTCTGCAGTCCGATCACCGGCACCGAAACTGCTGCCCGGATGGCGCGGATATCATCGGGGCCATTAGCGCGAATTGCGGCGGCGCCGCCCTCCACGGCTGCGCGCGCGAAGCGAGCCATGTGCTCCGCGCCGTGAAAAGGATCGTCCTCCCACGCCTGGCAGGATACGATCAACCTGCCGCGAAGCGGACGGAATATTTCGGGGCAATTCTCAGACATGGGCGCCCCTTTGCGCGGGTAGACGGATGCCGGACATGCTGGCGGCGGCGACGATGAGCATCGCGCCCGACAGTTCGATGGCCCCGCCCAGGCCAATGGTGTCCTTAAGTGCACCGCCGGCAGCGGCCATCGCGCCGCCGACGATGCACGACGTTAGATTGAGAACGCCATACGCGGTGGCGCGCAAGCCCGGGGAAACAATCTGGCACAGAACCGGCATCAGGTTACAGTCGAAGAATCCGCGGCCGAGTCCGAAGAGCACGAGGCAGGGCAGCAGAACCCATTGTGTATCCGTAAACCCGACCAAGAATAGGAACGGACCGGCGGCGCCAAGCCCTATTGTCTGCGCCCAGACCCGCCCGCGTAGATGGTTGAGCGACCAGCGGTCGGCCAGCCAGCCGCCGAATAGAATCCCGCCGAACGACGCGGCCTGAATGTAAAAGGTGGACGAGAATCCGGCTCCTGCCAAACTCATGTGGAACCGTTCGAACAGGTGGAGTGCCAGCCACGTGTAGACACACCAGTAAGCCAGCGACGCAAGACTGTTCACAAACACGAGATGTCTGAAGGCCCCTGACTTCCAGAGTCCTCCGAGCGATCCCGCGAATGGAGCGCTGTCAGCCTGGTAACCAGGAGCGTTCCGGAGTGGGGCTTCCCGCAGCGTGGGCCACAGCCCCAGCGCATAGACAAGGCCAATGGCGCCGAGCACGAAGAACGCCGCGCGCCAACCAAAGTGTTCTCCCATCCATCCCCCACCGATTCCTCCCATCGCGATACCCACGTACAGGCCACTCTGGTGCAGGCCGACGGCGCGCGCACGGGTGCTCTCACCGTGATAGTCGGCGATCAGGGCCAGTGCCGCGGGCAGGTAGCAGGCTTCGCTGATCCCCATGAGCCCGCGGGCGGCGGCCAGTTCCCCGTACGACCGGGAGTGCCCGGTCAGCCATGTGACCGCGGACCAGATCCCCAGGCTGAAGAGGATTACGCGGCGTCTCCCGAACCGGTCCGCCACCCAGCCGCCGAAAGGGCTGAGAATCCCATAGACCCAGAGGAACGCAGTGCCGAGCAAACCGAGTTGCAGGCTTGTGACGTGCAACTCCGTTTCGAGTAGCGGAAAGACCGAGAAGATCACCTGCCGGTCCAGGTAGTTCAGCAGCGCAACGACCCAGAGAAGGGCCACCAGCGCCCATTTATAACGTGCGATCTTCATCCCCGTGCCATCGTCGCAATGATCTGCTGTCCCAGCGAAGTTGCGGCAACGGCGCCCCGCAGGTGATCCTCTTCTTCCGGAGACAACCGCCGGCGCGGCGCAATGCAATGGCCGCAATCGATGCCAGACCACCGGAGAATCACTTTCACGGCCGCGTGGACAGGGTAGCGCAGAATTACTTCGATCACTTCGTTGATGGCATCCTGCATCTGACGAGCACCGTTCCAATCTCCCGTTGTTGCTCGCTCATACAGGGCAACGAAGGCCTCCGGCATGAGGTTGTAGGTACTACCGATACCACCGTTGGCTCCCATCACCATCCCCGCCACCATCATTTCGTCGGCGCCGTTGAAAACCACCTGGCCGGAGCGCCGGAGGCACCAGAGCCGGAAGAAATCTGAGTCTGTAAACTTCAACCCGCATACGTTTGGGATTCGACATAACTCGAGCACCTGCTCGGTACTTCGGATTGAAGGGGCCATGGACGGAAAGTAATAGATAAGTAGGGGTACGCGGCTGGCTGCTGCGATGGCTTGGTAATAATCACGGATCTCGGAGAATGAATACGCCCCGGCGGGCGGCAGGCTGCTCACCACATGCGCGCCGGCTTGACCGGCGTGGCGTGCGAGTTCGATTGTGTCTTTGGTAGACGGTGCGCCGATGTGGACGATGACCGTTTTGCCTTCGGGAGATGCTTCTACCGCTGCTTCCGCGACTTGCTTCCGCTGCTCGACGGATTGCTGCAGACCCTCGCCGGTCTGCCCGCAGACGTACAGTCCATGGACGCCCGCAGCATACAGCCGCTGGATCAGTTGTTCGAAAGGGCGGCGCGCAAAGCGTTCGTTATGATCGAACGGCGTAACAATCGCCGGGATGATGCCATGAAGATCCGATGAATTCATACCAAATAATCCTTTGTTGAGAACTCGAGTTTCCATACCGCAGCCGGCCGGCTCCCCGGCCGGTCTTCTCCGCCCGGTATGACGATGCCGCCCCGAAACACCGCTGCGCCAGTAGTTACCAACGCTTCGGGCAACTCATCTCCAGCTTGCCAGGCCACCCGCCACGACAACACGATCCGACACTGTGCCGGGGAACTGCCCGGCCAGAGGCTGGGGCAACGATGGAAGACGGCTGGCTGCGGGGAGGGCGATCCGGCTCTTGACTTCTGTGGGCACAGAGAGTATTGTAATACGTAGTCATCGCTCATCGCTCAAAAAAAATGAAACTGCGCATCGTGATTTTCTGGATCGGGTTGCTGGCGGGGCTGGCGCCGGCAGGTCCGCGTTTCAGTCAGGTAGACATCTGGCGTCAGGGAGAGGCCGGCGTGAATACCTATCGCATCCCAGCACTGGTGGAAACGCGACGAGGAACTTTGATCGCGGTGGCGGACGCGCGCCATGACCAATCAAGCGACCTGCCAGGCCGCATCTTTCTCGTGATGCGGCGCAGCTTCGATCGCGGCACAACGTGGTCGCCTGCGCAGGTCATCCGGAAGGTGGAAGAAGGCGGCGTTGGGGATGCGTCGCTACTGCTCGACCGCGCGAGCGGCCGCGTCTGGTGCTTTCATGCGTACGGCCCTCCCGGCATCGGTTTCCCGACGGCGAAGCCCGGCGCGGTGACCGGACCGGACACGTTGCAGGTCCATGCCATGTACAGCGATGACGACGGCAGCACATGGTCGGCGCCGGCCGACATCACTCCGCAAATCAAAGACCCATCCTGGCAGGCCATGTTCGCCACTTCCGGAACGCACTTCGAAACTTCCCGCGGCCGCTATCTGGTTCCGATGGTCGTGCGCGAGGGCGATCGCTCCGTATCGGCGCGCAACGCCTACAGTGACGACCGGGGACGGACATGGAAGATCGGCCCCGCCATCGGTCCGGGGACTGATGAGAGTAAGGCAGTTGAGCTGGCCGACGGTACGGTACTCGAGAACATGCGGGATGGCAAGACGCGCGCGGTCGCGCGGTCCCGCGACGGCGGGGTCAGTTTCGACCGGCCGGTTGAGGACACCGCGCTGGTGGACCCGAGTTGCAACGCGGGCATCACGCGCTACAAGGGGAGAGGAATGGACATCCTGGTATTCACCAACGCAGTAGCCGTCCGCCGCGAGAACCTTTCCGTGAAGATCAGCTATGACGGCGGGCGGACTTGGCCGGAAGGCCGGACGATTCATCCTGGCCCGGCGGCCTATTCGACAGTGATTGTGCTCCGTGACGGGACCATCGGCGTCCTGTACGAGCGCGGGGATAAGTATGCTGCGGAGCGGATCACGTTCGCCCGCTTCAACCTGGATTGGGTCAGAGCCTCCGGCCGGACGAGTTCGGCAGAGCCAAGGAGAGAACAGTGAACAAAATGTGTAGATTTCTGTTGGTGGCGGCGCTGATAAACGCATACACGGGCGTTGCGCTGTGCCAAAACTCGACCGGCGCTATCTCGGGCCAGGTGCGGGATCCTTCTTCCGCGTCTATCGCCGCCGCGCGGGTCCGTGTGACAAACCAGGAGACCGGGTTGACGCGCGTTGTAACGACGAATGAGCTCGGCCAATATACCGCACCCAGCCTTCCAGGGCTTTTGAACTCGCCTGAGGCCCACAGCCAAGTCGGAATATTTTCGCCCAGTCGCTGCTGCCCCCAGCTATCATAAACGCAGCGTGCTGGGCCTGCTCGGGTGAAGCGGCAGTCGTCTGAACACCGTTCTCGCGCCGGACGCAATCAGGCGCGAATGGAGCCGCGTTCCCATTGCTCTGGACGATCGAGTCGTAATATGAATTCCCGATGCGCAACATCTCCTCCCGCGTGGCGCGTTCCGTGGGCGATAAGCGCCGCGTAAAATCAGGCGGAACGGTTTCCAGGTTTCGGAGATTGCTCTTCCTTCCCTGGCAGATAGACCGCTGAGTCTCGGAAAGGCGCTCCGGCATGTGGCAGTAAGGCGGTATTGCCATGGAGTCGGTCAAGAGTAATTGAGGCGACCACTGGCATAAGCATGATGAACCGCAAAAGGTAGCGCGCGCACTCGCCCACGGCGTGCCGGAGATCAACTGGGACCGCCGGATATGCGTCTTTCGGGATCGCGTGCAGCAGGTCGAGGCTTCGTTCGACGACTTCTTTGACAAGACGATGCACCTCACCGCCACGACCCTGCGTCTGCTGGGAATCGAGCAGCGTTTGCAGCTGCATTTGGCCCGGCAGCGTCTCAATACTGTGTTGCGGGTTTGACAGGTTGGAAGCGCTCGTTTCTGTGTCTTTGACAACACACTCTCATTTTGAGAGCATAATAAAGTGCGCGTCATCAGCCGCAAAGCACTCCGAGAGTTCGCGGACGCTCACAAGGACGCGGAGACACCGCTCGATGACTGGTACAGGACAGCGAAGCGCTTGCGGTGGACCAGTCTCGTGGATGTTCGGAAGACGTATCCGCACGCGGATGGGGTCGACAAGTTCACCGTCTTCAACATTGGTGGAAACAAGTATCGCCTGGCGACACACATCAACTATCGGACCGGCAGGGTTTACGTCCGGCGGGTGATGACGCGCGAGGAATACAGCAGGGAGGATTGGAAGAAGCTATGAAGAACTCCGTGCTCGATGTAGATCCCAAGCGCTATGGCCGTCTGCTCGCGCGCAAGTTGCCGGCGGTCATTCGTACCGAGGAAGAGAATGAGCGGCTTATCGCAGAATTGGAGGATCTCGACAGACGTCATGACAACCTCACACCGGAAGAGCGCGAGTACTCCGAACTGCTGACGGTGCTGATCGAAGCTTTCGAGAACGCCAACTACGGCCTCGAAGGATCAACTCCGGACAGCCGGTTGCGCAGTTTGATGGAGGAGCACGGCCTGCGCCAACGCGACTTGCTCGACGTATTCGGTTCTCGCGGTATAGCTTCTGAGGTTGTGAGCGGCAAGCGGGCGATCAGCAAGGCGCAGGCGAAGAAACTTGCCGAGATTTTTCACGTGCCTGCCGATCTATTCCTTTGATTGCAAGCGGCGGGTGAGGTGGAGCTACAGGCTGCGCCAGTACGACCTGGGACCACCTGGTGAAAGTGAGCCTCCCCCATCCGCCAGTCAGCGCCAGGTGAGCCAGCGCAGGTTTGCAATCCGGTCACTTGGTGCCGGGAATCCTCGCTTCCTACTTCAGGAAAAGACCGGCATCAAGGCCCGCCAACACGCACCCCCCTGTCAACTTCGCGCACCCGTCAACCGGAGAAAACGGAGGTTCCGAAGCCGAATTCATGGCCTCCAACGCGAACCGTGGGGGTATGTGGTGGACCCCGACGATGCGCTTCCCAAAACGGAGACTGCGGGCAAAACAAGTACCTGCGAAATGTTTGGGATATCTGGCGCGCCAGAAGGCGCTCGTGTCAAGCTAAACGGCTGTGCTGGCTCGACCTACGGGACGGTGGCTCCCCTCTCTCAACCCTCCTCGAACTTTCTCCGGAGTCCGGCGTTATGGCTGTGCGCAGATCGTGCCATGACGAAGGCAGGCCAACCGGCCAACCTGCCATAGTCGATGGGTGCGGATGGTTCTTGTGGCGACCGAATTGCTCGCTTCGTGCTTGGGGCACCCTTCAGGAATTTATGGGAGCCCAAAGGTCGAGTTGTTCCTCGCCATTTTGGGGGAGCTCAACTTGTGCACCGTGGCGGATTGGGTAGACGCAGGTGTGACGAGCCACTTCTTCGAGGACCCCGGGCTTCTCGATACGCTTCAGAAGCCATCGTTGACGCCAGTAATCCGCAAGAAGTTCAGTGCGGTGCTTTTCCCTAGTCTGGGGAATCAGGTATCGCGGCCAGTCCGACATGCCGAGGAGAAACTCCTGAAAATTCCCCGCTAAGGCAACTCCATATACGACGCGTTTACTACCGTGCTTCAGCAGCACGTCGGCGGGCAACCCGAGGAGCGCCAGGCCCTCCCGGATCTTGCGCATTAGGGGATTCACTCCCTCGCCGAAGATGGAGTTTACCTTGCGGGCCTCCTTCGAACGGCCGAGGAGCATCCCCATCATCCGGAGGCTGTCCTTGCTGAAGTGAAACGACCCAAAGCCCTCGCTCAGACCGAGGCAGTTGAACTCAACTTTCTCGCCAGGCTTGCCGCCCAGCAAAGCGGTTGGGACTTTCACTCGGCTGTATTGGCTCAACGCGGAGCCGTACAGGCTGGTCGTGCACAGGAGAACTAGGTTCGCAGCTCGTTTCACGCTGGCGCCGCGCATACAGGAGGCGATAAGACTGGTTTGCTGGTCGTAGCGCGCCCGATAATCTTTGATAACTTCCGGACTGCACAGCAGGAGACAGACGAGCTTTCCACCGAGGAGCAGGTTGTATGGCGCAATTGCGCCACACACTGCAATGTCCATCATGTTGATGCCGACCCGTTCCCCTCGAACCATACGGACGATTTGCGCGACCGCTTGCCGAAATCGGCCCGACTCGAAGAGCTTACGCCAGTCCTCTGCGGGCATCTGCGGGTCTAGGTTCACCTTCAGAAAGAGTTCCCGAATGGAGAGCATCGTGGCGAGTTGTTTCGCTCGCTTACTCCGGAACAAACTGGTTTCGGCGCGCTCCATCCACTCAGCACGAGTGGTCCCATTCTGACTCTTGTGTTTCGCGGCGTTTGGATACAGCCGGTGATGCCTAATCGCCCGGTCCGAATCCTTCAGCAGCTTTGCTACGACCTCCTCCGATGGTTTCCTGATTTCTGCCCGAGTGATGATGCCGTCGCGCAAGAGGTCCTTTAGGTAGACACCCTTTATGAAGGTGTCGAGTTCCGAGACAAGCCACTGCGCTGTTTTCTTCGGCCTCTCTACCGACCGGAACCGCTCGACAACCGTGTCCGTGTCCCAGCCGATCCACTTGTCGCGCGTCGCCTGCTGGACAACGGAACTGGCGAGACTGGCGATGCCGATTACTGGATGATTGGGGACCGACGCATCCCGGACGAGAATCATCATCGACCGTCCTGGGACACTCCGGTACGAGTTCACCCAGGTATAGCGGAAATAGCGCCAGATATCATTCAGCTTCAACCCGGTGTGCTCACACACCGCATCCGTTTCCACAACCTGTACGTAAGGCCGAATGAGCCGGGACAGGAGATCCGCCTTTGTCTCTGGATTGTCAAGTTCGAGAATCTCACCGAGTTTCCGTGCCAGGTCTTCACCGTCACGCATGAGAGAGAAGATGGAGTGCCACCCGTTTGCCGTCAGGCGCCGATTCTCCATCCCTTTGATGAAAGCCATGACGGACGCTTCCCGGAACTGGGAGTCCCGTTCAATCATGTGTGCCCGCCGGATGCGTTCCTTCTCCGCTTCTGCCGATGCCCCCTCATGAAATTCGAGCACAACCGTGGGGTCGGTCGAGATGATTCGCCAGCCCTGTGTCACTAGATCGAGAATGACGCTCACCGTTGCGAGCAGATTCAGTTCCTCACTAAGTTCAGCCTTGTTCGGCGATTTCAGGGGCTCCAGTTGAACCGTGCGCAATTCCCGCACCAGTTCTCCGGTCACCATCCCACCGTTGAGCGTGTCCAGACGCCGCTGGATTTGAGCACACCTCTCCTTGAACGCTGGCAAGAGCGTCTTCAGCGACGGATTGAGCGTAACCGACTTCGACATCTTCGGTCAGCCGAGGAAGGCAGTGAGGACGTTACTCCAGGCCTCCCTCAACCTTTCGGCCATCTCCTTTTCGACACGCGACCGCAACCCACACTCCGCCCGAGCTGCTGCCAGGAGCAGGAGTTGCAGGTGTTCCAGCACAAGAGCCGGTTCCACCCGTTCCGCACCGAAGAGGGGCCGGTATACCTTCTGGTAGAAATTGTGGTCCCGGTTGAGGACAACCTTGAGGTTGTCGCCAACGAGGGATGGTACATAAAAGCTTAACGCGTTTAGGGTCTTCTCATCGATCATGTAGCCCAGACGTGATCCATTCTGCCCCAACTTCACCAAACGAGCGGCACTGGTTCCGTGCACCCGGAGGGGCTGCATGAGGTGGTCCCGATCCTCCGCTACCGACTCACTACGGAATCGCTTGCCCTCCTCCCTGACAGCAAAGTAGCGCTTTCGGACGAGAGCGTTCAGTTCTCGGGCGATACGTTCGAGATCCGGAACCAGGATGCTGTTCAGCGCCTCCGTTGGGTTTACCTTCTGTTTCGTGTGCGTAACCCCAAAGAGTTCGTCTAGATCCGGCGGAAAGGCAATTTCGCAGCGCCACCAGTCATCGTAGTTCTCCTTGCGCTTCGTCCCCATGAAATACCATCCGTAGTCGATTTCCCGGCCGGCCCGAATGACGGACACGCCGGCACCCTTGGAGATACCGTGTCGGTTCTTCTCATCATTGGACATGGAATGCCACTCTTCGAGCGGCAACACTGCGAATCGCACAGTGATCTGTGTCGGAGTTCCGCCGGTTCCGGTGGGGCAAACGTCATAGACGAGGGGAGGGCCGTACGGCACGGCACCGACCAGGTTGTTCCCCTCCCGGAAGAAGAGCGGGTCAGTAGGTTTGACCGGCTCTTCATTAATCTTCAGAAATTTTCCCTCGTAGAGCCGGTGGCGAAAAATCCGGCCCAAGTCTGTATTAAGGCGCTTCACGAGTGCCCTCACCGTTCGGTAGTCGAGCCGGTCGCACTTCGTCAACACCACCGTTGTTCCGGTGGGAGACGCTGGATACTCGGCGGCTCTTCCAGGTTTGAACCGGACCGGCGGCGGAACCCCGTCCAATGCACCGGACGCAATCTCATCCACGTCAAGGTAGCTCGACCAGATGTTGTGCGGATTAGTCCAACTGTAGACATCGACGCGGCGGGCTTGGCTCAGTGACCCGTTCGGAAGGCCCATGCCATAGCGGCCCGTGCCCCGGCGGGAGTTAAACCGCGTGCTCCCGCCGAACTGCAAGGCCAGTTGCATGGTGCCGGCCGGCATCCCGGTACCGTTGTCGGTGACGGAAACTCGTTTGGCCCCGTCCCCATCATCAGCAATTGCGACGTCGACTAGATCGGCATCGGCCTCAAATGCATTGTCCACCAATTCGGCGATGGCCGACGAGGTGCTCTTATACCCGGAGTCCCGGGTCGCTTCGATGAACGAGCGGATAGCAACCAGCGGATATCCCGGCATGCCTGTCCCCTTATGCGCACGCCGCGAACTGGACCGATAGCGCCTTCACCATGGCGAGTCTGCGGGCGAGCGCAAACCGGCCGATACCTAGGGCCTCCGCAACCGCAGCCTGGGGCTCATCCTCCGCCCAGACTCGGCGACACGCTTCAACGACAATGGAGTCCATGCCTGCGAACATCTTCACGATCAGTTGTCGGGCATTTATCGCCTCAAACGGGATGACGTTCGAGGACATTAGTTCCAGGTCATCCACCCGCAGGAACTCCCGTTGCGCTTCAACCGCGAAGTCAGAACCAAGACGGCGCAGTCCGTAGACGGTCTGAATAGTCTTCAGGGCGTTCAGGAGTCGGCCAGTGAGGTATTCCGTCGCCGTCCCTCGGGTACGATCGAAGCGCACCGTCGCCGGGTTGGAGATGGATAGGAAGACCTCCTGTACAACCTCTTCGATAGCGTCCTTTGGCAAACTCCAGCCCTTGCGCTTCGCCCAGCGGCGCAATTGGGGGCCGGCCATGGCGTGGAATTCTTCAGAGATGAGGGGATCACGAAGCTGAAATGCTTCGAGCAGATCATCAAGATCGCGTTCACCGGCAGCAGGCATTCACGTTTTCCTCAGGGCCGCATGGGCCATCAAAACCTAACGTCTTGAAGGCCGATGCAGCGCCCGGGGGCATGGCGGCTCGATGACCGCACCTACACTGCCTTCAGTATGGAAGTATACAACAGGCCGAGGCCGGGCTGCGTGAGATCCGGCCTTGGGTGAAGCAGCTAATCAGGCCGCAACATCCTTGCTCCCCTCCTCGTGCTCGTCGGGGGGCTGGGTTTTTGCGTTGAGGTTCTGCGAGGCGACAGCAAGGAACTGGCTCCAAACCTGTTCCCGCATATACCGGTACTGTTCGATGGCCAATTCCTCGGTCAGGTCGAGTTCGGCCTTGCCTAAAGCGATGATAAGCACGTCGAGGCCCTGCTTGGCCTTGTAGCCTCCGACGAGGTTAACCAATTCGCCGTAGCAGACAGTGTAGAACGGGTGCTGCCGATTTACCTTCACCACCATCTGGAGACCGACCCATTCCGGCACCATGAACGGGCCATGGGGGTCGTCGAAGTAGTCGATCTTAACCCTCCGCCGCTCCTCTTCCTGCTCGCGGGCCTTCCGGATCTCTTCGACGGGAAGCTTGGTTTCTTCGGCGCGCCGCTTAATAAGTTCCTCAGCACGTTTTCGGGCGGCCGGCTTGGCCCGGTCGGGGACGGTGATCTTCTTGCCCGTGATGATCGGCACGGTGGCCGCCGCCTCCTCGGCCGGGGTAGGGGAATCGGCGGCCTTCGCCTTCTCCGTAGCCTGTTTGCGCTGCTCTTCCTGGCGGGTCTTCGACTGCCACGCGTTCTCGCGAGCCAGCAACGCGTCTATGTTCTCGTCCTTCAACAGCCGCCAGAAATCGTCGATGGGGCGCACCCGCTGCTTGTCGTTGGTGATGCCGAAAACGTCGTCGAACTCGGGACCGAAGCGGACCTCGATGCCCCAGTGATAGGCATAGCTCTGGAGCAACGGCCAGTCGCCCAGCCCGCTAGCCTTGTCCCGAGACGAGCGGGGGAACGCATCCAGGGTCTCGATTTCCCGGCCAGCGCGCACGAACGACATACCACGGCGGCTCTGCCGGATCTCGAAACGTTGCCGAGCTTCATCCGGAACGTCCTTGCCGCGACCACCCATGGCGAAGCCGTAAGGGAGACGGGAAACCCGCAACGTGATGGCACCAAGCGCTTTGAAGTTGGGGTCGTTGCGGTTAACGGTGGCAGGATCCGTCACCTTCTCCAAGCGCAAGGCCCCGGTGTTCTCGTCAACGAAGTAACGCCCCCAAATGGTCATGGGGCCGTTCAGAACGTCCATGGCACCGCCTTCGGATTCCGGCACATAGAGCCGTCCCTTCGTGTTGAGAAACAACGGGTCTACCGGCTCGACCAGCGTGCCGTTCACGACGAGTTCCCGACCATCGAGCAAATACTGGTAGGTAACCCCGAAATCGTCGAGCAGATGGCCTTCAAGGACCTTCGGCGACTTGTAGGTGAGTTGATCCGGGTCTCGCCACACGACAACAGTCCCATGGTCGAAGGCCCAACCCATCTTTTTTAGGTACTTCTTCACGAAGTCCGGTAACTCTGCCTTCACCGGTTCCGGGACGGTTTGGTGATCGAAGGATTTGTAGTCATCCAGGTTTAACCACGCCTTCGTAAACTGCTCGCCCTTCTTTGTGCGGGTGTAGAGTTCGACGTGGCGGGTCTGGTTGATGGAGGCGTTCGGCAGGCCGAAGCCGAACTTGCCGATGAAACTCGAGTCGTCGAAGTGCGTGCCGCCGCCCCAACTCAGCGCGAAGCGGGCCATCAACGGTAGCATGCCCGCGCCGTCGTCGATGAAGGCGACGGAGGAAACTATGGGCCGCGTGGTATTCACCGCCGTGTCGAAGATCACGTGAACCTTGGTTGCCTTGGCCTCAAACGAGTTATCGACGATCTCGCGGGCTGCAACCGCGGTGTTCCGGTAACCGTTCTGGCGTTGGGAGTCGAGAGCCCGCTTCGTGTTGAAGAGGGGGTAGGTGAAGTCGGCAGGGAGTTCGGCCAGGTATTTCTCCTGCCGTTCCAGTTCATTGAGCAATGCGTCGTTGGGCACTTGATATTCCCCTTTGCGGCTCGGTGGCCGCGAGAATTAGAGCAGTTGTCAACCGCTCCTGTATGGGTATGTACGATCGGAGTCCAATATGAGCGACTGATAGAACATTTATTTAAGCGGGAACTTTCTGAGGTAGAGCCAACTCGCCAGCAGAAAGAGGAACCCGGCCGCCGGCTTGGCCAAGTGGTCGCCGATGGAACCCGGGTCGGCCCAATTGATTTCCTTCCACAGCTCGCTGAATTTTCCGAGGCTCCCAAACAGGAAGCTAAAGGCGAACACCAGGACCACCGCCAGGAGGTATAGGGTGCGCGGTGCGACCTTGACCATAAAAGTCGGTTGCGGGCTCCAAACCCCGTCTTTCGGCTGATTCTGAACCAAGCCCAGGGATGTGATCAAGGGGTCCGTCGTCCGGGCGCACGGGAGTAGGATTCGTTCCTCGTTGTAGTGGCCGTTCACAAGAACCGTCGAGACGGACGCGCTCGTGAATGCCTTGCTGTCGAATTCCAACCTAAGCGACTTCGCGTCCCCCTTGCGGTTGGCATCGCCGTAGAACAGCAGTTTCAGCAGCACCGTTTCCCCACTCCGGAAGGCGTAGAGCGCATCCGGGCCATCCACCTTCGGCTTGATGAGTTTCTCTTTGTTCCACCATCCCCGCCGATAGAAGCCCAGCACGCGATAAGTAATGCACTCCTTCAGTTCGCTTTCGTTCGCCCGCTCGACAACGGACCGCCAAGCGAGTTCGAGTTCCCGCCGGTCATCGATGAGGGGGAGGCTGTCGCCTGAGAATAGGTAGAATCCTTCCTCGGTGGAACTGGTTCGGAAGTTCTTCGGCCACGGCCGCGCGGCGAGGGCCTTGATGTGCCCGTCCCACTGCTGGTCGCGACTGGCAGGCCCATCCTGGTAATCAACGAAACTTCCCAACTTCACATCGACAATAAAGATGTCCGCCGGAGCGCTTGCCGCAGACACCGTGCACCGCCGCAGCGGGTAAAACCAATAGTCTCGCGCCTGACCACCACCCTTCACGGCGTCACGGTTCGCGATGGAGCCCTCCGCGAACACCAGGACCGCCTCTTTGTCCTTGATGGAGTCCGGGTTCTTCCGGGCGGCAGGTTCGATGTACTTCGCGTCATACCGCAGCCTCATCACGTGCCCATCCGGGTAACAGGAGGCATTCAGGACGTTCTGCTTAAACAGGTCGTAATAGGCCGAACTGAAGATGTAGATCACTCCCCGTCCTTTCTCAACTCCGGCAGGAGGACCTTCGGCAACTCGCGGATGGATCGCGGTCGGAGGAACCTCCCCGGGGCATCCAAGTCGGAATCGACTTCCTCGTATGACCAGGTTTTCTGCGGAATCCAGACAGCCCGGAATCCAGCTGCCAGTGCCGGCCGGACATCGGAGCGCATCGAGTCGCCGACGGACCAAACCCGGTCCGGCTTGACCTTGAGTTCGGTAGCGAGTTGCCGGAAGGTCGCAACATCCTTGTGATCGACGATTATCACCTTCTCAAACAGCCCTTCCAGGCCACTTGCCATGACACGGCGCCGCTGGAGTTCGTATTCGCCCTTCGTCAGGAGGACGAGGCGGCAAGACGCCGACAACCGGGTGAGTACCTGACGCGCGTACGGCAGAAGGGGAGCCCTCCGACGTGCAACAGAAGTTGCGATGCGCGAGATCTCTTCTTCCCGCTTTAGTTCGGGCGAAACGCCCGCGGCCAGGGCGCGCGCCCGGTAGGTCTCAACCATCGAGTTCCGGAATCGCTCAACCGTAAATCCCCACTTGGCGACGTTTCGGTGGTCCCGCTCTTCAAATTCCCTTTCGATCCCCTCCGAATTCAAAGACGCCCGGTCCATTAGCGCGAAGAACCGCGCCTTCGCTTCCGTGTAGAGCGGCATGGTGCGCCAGAGTGTATCGTCGCCGTCAAAGACGACGACGGACTGAAGGCGGGCATTCTGCATTCAAAAGAGTATTCTAGCTTTACCTACGCCGCACGGTGCACGGTGAAGTGCCGCGCGCCCGTGCCCGACAGGAACCGCTGCTCGATGTTCCCCGAGAGGAACCCTCTCCGTAATGGATTTGGAGAATGGGGTAAGGTGCCACAATCCCGCTCCGAGAGCCACAGTCCGCGACAGAGCCAGAGTCCGCGACAGAGCCACAGTCCGCGACAGAGCCACAGTCCAACACGAGCCCCAGTCCGCACCATCGAAACACCAGCGTTTTGTGCTAGAATCACCCAACCAAATAGAACAGGGAGGTACAAGAGATGCGGGCGTCACGTCGACTTGCCGTGTTGATCGCGGTGTTCCTGCCATTTGAAGCCGGTCTTAACGCAACCGTCTCGCCGAGAGACGGTGGACCGCTCCCGGACGCCTACATGGAGAGGCTCCAGAAGAACCCGCGGGCCTTTACCTATAAGAGGGCATTGATCCCCTTGATGACCCGCACTCTTCGGAATCGGGCCGCCCTGGAGAGTTCTGGGATCGCCGGTTTGCTGGGGAGTATCGCCGCGTTGGAGGCTACGACTGCAGAAGGACCTCCAATGATCACGGGAACCAAGAATATTCCGGTTGTCCTGTTATCGTTCCGAGACACCTCGGGTGACCAGGCCGGGAACCCGCTGTTCGACTCGGGTGTTCTCCAACGGACTTTGTTCGACGGTGATCCAAGTAGACCAGGCAAGACTATCGGTGACCTATACCGAGAGATGTCATATGGGACATTTACCGTCAGAGGCACCGTCTACCGATGGAAAGCTCTTTCTCAAAACGGCAGTTTCTATGAGGGAAAGGATTACCAAGCCGGTGGAGCCGTGAAACACTGTAACGGTTTGTGCGACAGCGCCAACATCGCAACTCTAATCCGAGAAGCTGTTGATCTAAACAGCGATGTTGACTGGGGACAATACGACAACGACGGGCCAGATGGAATGCCCAATTCAGGCGATGATGACGGGTACGTCGATTTCGTTGCATTTGCCCACCCGAAGAGCGGAGCCGAATGCAACAGATCGAGCACAAACATCTGGTCGCATCGGTCCAGCTATAGCAACTGGACTGGGTCGGAATATGTGACAAAAAGCAAAAGCGCAAACGGTGGTTTCATCAAGATCGACGACTACACGATTCAGCCCGCGTATGCGTGTGACGCCGTTACGCCCAACCAAATTGGAGTCTTTGCCCACGAGTTCGGACACGCCTTTGGGTTGCCGGACTTGTATGACACATCTGGACGATCAGAAGGGCTCGGCAATTGGTGCCTGATGTCTGCTGGGTCGTGGGGTGGAGACGGCCAGAGTCCTGATCAACCCGTTCATATGTCCCCTTGGGCAAAAGAGTTTATGGGCTGGATCAGGCCAGTTCAGGTGAGCGCAGATCTATTACCCGCCACCATTGCTACCATCGAGGACCATCCAGACGTCTACAAAATACGCATTTCGTCAAACCAGTACTACCTCCTCGATAACGTAGGAAAGAAATTGTTCAATTCCAAACTTCCCGGCAGTGGCCTGCAGATTTGGCGGGTCAACGAAACTGCTGTGAACTCCGGAATGCGGTCAAACCGTGTCAATTTCGACCCGGAGAACATGGGTGTCGAGTTGATTGAAGCCGACGGACTGAGGAGGCTACATCGAATTTCTACACCCTCTTTTCGAGGTGGGCCTGGAGATTTGTTTCCCGGACCTCAGGGCCGCCGGAGCTTCGACAGGGCCACGAATCCGAGCAGCATTGGCAGAGTCGCGGTCTGTGATATCGGCGACCCAGGAAATGCCATCAGTGCAAGGATCCTCATTTCCCGGAACATGTGTGCATCGCCGAGTCCAACACCGGCGGCTCCGCAACCAAATGACAATGCTCTTTCCATAGATCGGGTTCTAAAGGACCCGAGCGCGTTCTTTGGCAAGAACGTCGAGGTGATTGGGCGTATTGAGAATAAGGGATCCAATCTTCAATTGCGTGAAGGCCGAAAGCTGATGCTCACCGATGCCGCTGGTAACTCGATCGCCGTTCGACTGCCAATGCCAATCGAAGCTGCCTTGCCCAAGGATCAAACAGCCACCCAGGGGGTGACGGCGAGCGCTGTTCTTGACGAGACGGTTCGCGTCACGGGCATCGTAGAGCGGGATCCGTCGAGCGGACAACCCCGGATTGCGATCAAGAATGCGAAAGTACTTGGTAAGTGAGATGGCAAATACGAGAGGTGCTATTTGCCGATCATTGCTATTACGAGCGGGCCGATCAAACTCTAGCTGGTTCGGCACTTCTGGGTTATTGTTGTTCATCATCCTCAACAGCCCCGCCGCGCGAGCGGCCTCTCAAGTCATGACTCTTCAGCCCGGTTGGAACCTCATCACTTTTCAGGTTCTGCCAACCAACACCTCGCCGCAGAGCGTCTTTTCTGCACTGCTATCAGAGTCATCGGGAAAGCCACTCTACAATAGCGGTAGCCCGGCTCAGAGCCAGCTTCGTGCGGCTTACGATCTGATGTCGGTTGATGCGAGCGCCGGAATCGCCAAGTTCATTTGGCGTTCCTTTGAGCCGGGTGGAGACGTAAGAGTAGACCAGCTTCCGCGTCTGGCTGAAGGTCACGCCAATGTGGCAGGAACAGAAGTCTTCTCAAAAGTCGAGTTCGGCCGGTCCTACTACGTCTATGTTGCTGCGGTTCTCGCCGACGCCCGATACATCATAGAGGGTGATCCCGCGCCGGGTTCTACTGGAATTACAATCCAGCCATCCTGGAACTTGATCGGCTTCCCCCTTCCTCTCGGCGCCACAGGAGAGGCCGTTTCTCACACTGCCATAGGCTCGGTCTTCAGACCAGGAGACTTGACCAGCATAAGCCGAATCTTACGATGGGATGCCAGGAGCCAGCGCTTCAGCACATACAAGATTGGCGATTCTGAGTTCTCCGAATTCCAGACCCTCGATGCACAGGCTGGGTATTGGATCGAAGCCACTAAGAACTTCGGAATGTCGCCGGACCTTGTCATACAGGCCAGCGCTGACGCCGACCTCCCGCCGTTAGCCGACCCGCCCGTTGCAGTGGGCCAGCCTTGGGTTCCTGGACCTGAGGATACCGACTTTGGTCTGCCGGGAGGATCACCGGTTTTTGACGACTCTTCCACGCAACGTGTGTTGCGGATCCGGCAGGATCGGACCTCGCTTACTCTGCCGTTCTACAACCGAGGCGGAGGAGTGCTCGGCTGGAAAGCGGAACTACAGCCATACACAAGTCCGCTAGCTCTTCCTGCAGTGGCTCTGGGTACGCCTGAGCAGGTTGGGCTCGTTCTGTCGCTGCGCCAGGCCCAGGGCCTCGCTCTCTCCTCTACGGAGAACCTGGAAATCGAGGTGGATCGTACTCATCTACCTTCAGGTACCTATGTTGCGCGACTTAAGGTATCCGCAAGTACAGGCCAGGAACGGAGCTTCGATATCGTAATCGATGCGACGGGATTAGCAGGACAGTGGATGGGAATCGCCAGTATTGAGACTGTTAACGGACGCCAAAACAGCGTAGCTGACGTAGACCTCTATCTGCAGTTGACTGAAGACACGCTATCCGGCTCTCGCCAGGTTCGAGGAATTGTGGACAGCCGGGAAACCCTCCTTTGGCCGCGCGATGCTCACCTGATGGGCCACTCATTGGACTACAGTGTGGCCGGAGGCGCCTCACCCGGATTTGCTCATCGATTCGTCCTGGAGGGCGGAGTTACGATCGAACCCGGAGATCTTAACAGGTTCCCTTTTGACACCTTTCCCTTATCTTCCACGACTCCCGGAGACGACATAAGAACCGAAGTGGACCGCGCAACCGGTCTATCGTACCGGACAAACCGGGACGGTGACCGGCACTATTTCACCTTGCCCGGGCGTGAAAAGAGAGCGGATTTCACTAATCCCCTGCCCAGTTTCATCTCTCGGGACATTCAGTTGCTTGGACAGCTTGCAGGGACGGAGAAGGGCAACCCTGTTCTGGTCGGCGAGTATCGCGAGGTCGTCCGCGGGCTGATGCCGCAGCCGGTTAAACTAACGGGCAAATTTCGACTTGTCCGGCGCGGCCCAACCCCCTATCGAGCTGACACTTACTTCTACGAGACACCCGCAGGGGGTGTGAGTCGCGCGGCGAATACGCCGCTCTCAGCGGCGATTTCGGTGCCTAACGACCTCTTGATCGATCGCGTGCTTGTCGTGGTTTCCCAAGAAGCACCCGATCGACGCCACTCCCTCCGGCTTACGGCTCCGGATGGAACAGAAATCGTCCTGCACAATGCGGAAGGGGTTGGACCGGCGGGAGGAGTCATTTTTGACTCCGGAAAGACTGCAATCGATCCGCTCTCGGCTCTCAACCCACCCGAATTGCGCGGGGCAACACCGCTTCCGGCGGCTACACCCGGCGGATTGAATGAACGCCGGTATGAACACCTTCTGCGAGAGAGCCTCGCAGCCTACGTCGTGAGAGCGCCCCGACAGTCGTTGGAAGGACTCATCGGCAAGAGTTCTCACGGTACCTGGACGCTGCGATGGGAGCATTCCGAGGCAGGCAAGACAAACAGGTTTAACGGCTGGAGTCTGCTCGTATATGGCACTCCGATTTATCAGGTATCCGGCCAGGTGGTGATCGAGGGGGACGAGAGCGCCGGCCGCTTCGATGACGTATCGCTCGATGTGGTTGGCCTCAACGCCAATGTGGCCGCTCGATACTCTATTCCGGACAAGACGACGGGAAAGTTCAGCATTCCGACAATTCCCGGCTTACGGATTGACGTGCTGGCTACAAAGCCAGGCTATGCACAGGGCCATATCGACAAGCTGGATACCGCCGATCACCCGCGAGGATTTGTCGACCATCTAGATGGCTTTTTAGCGGGTGGCCCCGGATCCAGTGAACTCACGATCACCGTCAGGCCAGAAAACATTTTGCCGCGAGTCTCGGTTTCCCCGCTGGTAGTCAGATCGTCTGCGGTAACCGGCATCGTCCGCGTGCCGCTGAAGCTGACGCTCAGTGGCAGCATCCCCGCCGGCGTGGATCTCAAATGGGACCCTCTCTGGGATGGCGTCACCGCACAGCCTTCGGCAACTCCAGTAACTACCCGAAAGCGCGCGCTGACACTTGAACTGACGCTGCCGGTTGCACGTTTCACCACGCCCAGTTGCCAGCCAGGGCCTCCTGCGTGGTGCACCAGTTCCACTGTTGCGCTAAAACCCAGAGTCCAGGTGGGGTCGTCGCCGGAATGGATCGCGCTGGATGATTGGGTGATAGTCACCCTCGATTCGAGCGAACCGAATCAAAAGCGCATCGTGCAAATCGTTCCATTGAGTGGTTTCGGCGCCGAAGTACCTTTCAATGGGGCGGACCCGACCGGCGCGGTCGCCCTTCAGGCGCAAAAGACATCTTCGGCCAAGGTGGATGTTGATCGGCCACCGTATATCGACCCGTCGACAAACCCATCACTCAGCCTCGACGACGATGGACTGCCAGGTGAGGATCTTGATCTTCATCCTCGCAGTTTCGTCATACATCCCTCGGCTGGAGACAGCTATGCTTACGCAGAGATCCTGGCAACACCGGATACTCGCTACACAAAACTGGCACCTCCTCTTCCGGGTCAGGTGCCCGCCTATAACGATATCGAACAGCGGATCGATGGCCGCGATATCAACGCGCCGGGAGAACCAGTCCAGGTGTTCTCCGCTATTGGAGGACAAATAGGAAACCTTGGGAGCGCGGGGACCGATGGCCGTATTCGGATTAGAGCGGGAAGCGCCCCGGGCCCGACAGGCCGGAGCCAACACCAATGAGAATTATGCAGCCACCAGGAAGCCGCCAAATGTGCAGACTTGCCGCGCTTTCTTTATTCGCAACCTGCTGCACTATCGCTGCCGCTGAGCGGGATGAATTCGACAAGAGGCTCGCCGAGTTGCGCGTCCAACTGAACACAGCGAGGCTTTATGTCGGCAACTATCCGGGGGGCAACAACGATCCGAATCCTGTCAGACGCCGTTTTCTAGGTTTGAACACCGAGGACCGTCCAGATGGCTCGCCGGTACGTGCCAGACAACTGGATGAGGTTCTAGAAAAAGCGGTTGCCCTCTTAGCGATTAGGCACAGCGGACCCCAGCGCGATCAACTCTCGGCACTTCTGTATGAGGCTACGCAACTCAGCATTCAGGGCTGGCTCATCTGCGGAAATATTTCCCTGATGGAGGGCCTGCGCGTCACTTATCCATCCACTGCCGGGCAGCAGGTAAGGCCGGTTCACAAGCCAGTCCCATTCGGCTCTCCCGAAAATGACTACAACTTCGTCGCGACGAAGGATGCCTCGACGGCCAAGTTGTTCTACGACGAGGGATTTCGGATTCTTCTCCGATCGCTCACACGAAGCGAGCCGGATGCTGACGGCAAATTCATCGTAGATATCGACGTCAGCCGGCTTCCGCCCGACGTCCGCGAATTGCCCGGTGCGTTCGCCAATGAGCTTTTTCCCCAGTACACCTATTATGTAGATTTCGGGGTACCGTCCGACGCCAGTGATGACCGCGTGGTCGCCATTCAAACGCAGGGCTACATGATGGGCAACATGCTGCAAAAACAGGGGCAAGCTCTTCAATCCATAGGGTACCGGCTGTGGACTGCGGCTTATTTCAATCGTGCGCCCCAGCGCGACCCTGCACTTGGTGCCCGGATTCTCGACGATACGGTCGAGCAACTGCATATCGGTGCCAACGCCCAGTTTCTTGCAAGCATTGCCCTGGCAGCCTCGGTGGGAGATAAGGCGGTTCAGACAGCCGAAAGTCCCTATGCCGTGGACCGTCTGTACTTCTCAAGGACCAACATAGAGGAATCGCGGTCGGTGATCGGCCAGATTCGGGCAAAGCAAAAGCCCACACTTCCGATCGACGAAATCATGGCCGGGAACGACCAGGTGCGGGAGGTGCTGCAGACACTACAGGATCCGAATGGCACGCCTGGTAGCATCAGCAGGGCGGAGCAGACGTACGCCGCTGCGCGCGATGCCCTCTTCCTCGTGCAGAAGCAGCAAACGGAGGTATTTCAGGAGGAACAAACCCGGCAACTCCAGTTTCTGAACCAGCTTGTTGCATTGACCGACATACCGGTGCCTGCCGAGCCCAGCATCAACTCGGCGTCTGGCCAGCTTGCATATCGGAAGCTGGTTGCCGACCGGATTACAGCACTCTTGAACGACCCTGAACCAACGCTTGGCGCCAGTAATAACCGGTTGGATGACGCCATTAAGCAGGTCATCTTTCAACGGCAGCAGGTCCTTAATAAGAAAGCGGTTTTAGACAGCTACCCTCTTCGCATCAAAATCATCGAGGATACGTTAGGCGCCAACGTGAGCGCTATACGTGAGGCTGAAGGCAAGATCACGGCCGCCCAATTGGCGCAGGGGATTGCAAATTCAGTCACTATAACCGTGGTGGCCGGAGTTACGGGTCCGACAGCTTACGCCGGTGTCAACGTCACAAACAATCCCGGCGCCATTCAGGTCGCGAAGCTGCAGAATGATATCACCCGAGCCGCCAATCTCAAAGAAATGAAATTTCTTGAGAACGAGAGCGCTGCGCAGATTCGCAATCTCCTTTTGGACCAGGACCTCGCTCATGGCGAGTTGATGTCCCAATTAATATTGCTTCGCAATGCCGCAGACGACGTCAACAAGGTGCGCGGCGACGCAGAACGGCTGCTTGGCCAACTCCGTGATTTCAATCAAGCCGTGGCCAGTCTTTGGTATCGGGACCCTGTCTGGAATATCGAATTAACTGGCAAGGAGGAGGAGGCGAACCGGGCGCTTGATTCGGTTGTCCGCAATCTGTACAAACTGGGCAAGATGCTCGAGATTCGATGGGTCGAACCCTTCTCGAACCCGGTTTCAGTACTGTCAGGTGAGCCCCAGAGTCTCGGCGCAGAATTCGATAGTTTCTGGAGCCTGGAGAGTGTCTTTGCGCTGGGTTCCGTTAACGTAAGAGACAATCCCGATCTCAATCCCCCGGCGAAGCAGGCCCGATCTTTCCTACAGGCCCTGAAAAACTGGGACGCCAAACTTCGCCAGCTGAGAGTTTTCGAGGGCGCACTACTTCCCGTGCAGATCTCGCTTCGGCAGGATATCTTCGGGCTCGCGGACGTGAGAACCATAAATGGCGTTACCCGGTACCTCGACACGGATGCCAGCAGCAATCCTACGGGGTACCAGGCAGATCGAGCGCTCAAACAGAGCAACATCCGCCGCTTTCAAAACCTGCTGATCAATAACGGTTTGTATTTACCTAACGAGCCCAACAAGCCTCGCGGGTTCCTGCTGAAATTCCCGGTGCGATATTACTCCGCGGGATTCACCGACTTCAGACTGGGCAACACGCGTCTCTTTGGGACCATTCCGGCATGGAATTACCGGCTCGAAAAGTTCAAAGTCGCTGTGCTTTCGGTGACAGGGAAGGACGCCTTCCCGCAGCGGGCGGCGGAAATTCTTTTTGCGCAATCCGGCATCGTGGAGAATATCGACTTTTTTGAGCGCCGCCTCAGTCAGCGTTCCGATGACCAGAGGCGGTTGCGGCAGATAAACCTCGACAATTATGCTCGCTATGATCCTAACGATCTTGGCAGTTCCGGCAACTCGCCCTATCTCCTCTTCAGCATAGCCACGAGGTACACCTTTCCGAGTGACGGCGAAATCGGCCCGGCTGCCCGGATGAGCCTGCGGTTCTGGAGCCCGTTCGCAAGCCGTTGGTTGTTGCAGGTCAATCCGATGAACCTGCTGGAACTGGAAAACATCGACGATATAATCCTCGAATTTACATTGAATTCGGGGATGCCGGATCCTTTACCCCAATGATGGGCAGGCCAAAGTCAGCGATGGGCACGTAGAGAGGAGCACTAGTGGCGAGAATACTTTGCAAGTTGACTATTATTGCGATCGTGGGCGCAGGCTCTATTTGGGGGCAAAACGTGCCCTCGGTGATTCCTTACCAGGGGAAGATGACCGATCAGCAGGGAGTGAGCACTGACAGTGCGAAGCCGATGGTACTGGTGTTCCGAATCTATCCGACCCCTATAGCAGGCGTTCCCGTCTGGCAGGAAGTGCACGAGAACGTCTCATTGCAGGATGGCTATTTCAGCGTGCTGCTAGGTTCGCGAACTTCTTTTCCGAGTGTCGAGATGTTCCAGAATGTTGTCTATCTGGGTATCACGATCGACGACGGCAAACCTGAAACTGCGGATATTGAGTTGCGGCCCCGACAGGCTATTACACCCGTGATTGCGGCAGTCCATGCACGGTCCTCCGATGATGCCAAGCGGGCCAAGGATGCTGTGCACGCCGAACGCGCCGATCTGGCTACAAAGGCGACTCTTGCGGATCGAACGCCTGGCGAAGTCCCGATTGGCGGTATTGTGCCATATTCGGGCGATCCCGTTTCCCTTCCAGAGAATTGGAAGTTGTGCAATAACGACCTAGTAAATGATCCCCGTTCGCCGTTTAACGGGAAACGAGTCCCCGATCTACGCGCGATGTTCATTCGAGGCGTTGACGCCAGCACTGCGCTGGGCGCGTCCGGCGGGCGTGACTCCTATCCCGATCATTCTCATTGGTTCGGAGGCACGGACAATCACGTTTGGATCCCCTTAGCCAGTATCAATGGATATGCCCCGGCCTATAACCCGGTAACCCGCGCCGAGGCTTTTGACAACAACCTGCGTAACCTGACCGCCCCAGATAACGCTCCTGCCGGGGCCGAGTCCCATGGGCACATCAACGGAGTGGCAAGCATTGGCGGCTACACAGTTGGCGCGGGCGGCTTTGATAATCGGCCGCGGTTTGTGGCTCTGCACTATATAATTCGCATTTGGTAGAGGAAAAATAACGTGTGCATGTTTAGCGTATACAGGGCGGCCGGTTTAATCGGTGCGCTTGCGGTTAGCGTTATGGCCCAGCCTCAGCGTGAATCGAAGCGTGAGATCTCTCAAGAAGTAGATAGAGATGCGTACTTTGCGGCCGCGACGGCCGATCGAAATCGGGGGTTGGTCCTCCCGTCATTGAATTACTGGGGGATCGATGGCATTTCATGGGGCTCCGCCGCGCCTGAAGTGTCGAAGTCGCGGACACCTCTGGCGAGTGCAGCCGCCGTTGCTGCCGGGCAGCCCACGAGTGCTCTTTCCAAGTGCGCTTTTGCCGGCCTGAATTGCTCGCTCACTCTCGACTTCAAGAAGCAGCCTAGCGCCCCTGCGGCACCGAGCGTCACAACCCTGCCGCAGCCGAGCTCCGGTCTGTCGGAGGTTCGGAGGAGTTTTGCGCAGGGAATCAAAGATCGGTCGGTGCGGTTAGGTATGTATATGAGACTCAAGGCCGAAATTGAGCGGTCTTACGGTTCGCCCACTCATAACATCGCCGCGGAAGACCAGGTGCGGGGCCAGGATGCCTACGTTCAGGGTTTGGATGCGAAATACCAAGTGGAGTGGCGCGGACGCGAAACGGTTGCTTCACTCGTCCTCAGCGATAATGAACTTGCCTTGTCCCTCAGGCCTGCCGCTACCTCGACTGCCCCGCGCCAGCAGCAACTTCTGCGCCAATTCGAATCCTCCGGAGCGTCCGTGCTGCGTACGCCCGGCCGTTAGCCTTCTAAGCGTTTATGCGCCTCGCCGCCGTCCTCGTCGTCGCTTCCGTTTTTTGCGGGGCCGTCTTCGCTCAGCCTGCAGCGGACAAGACTGGCACGTCGGCCAACGTGCTGTCGCTTCCGGCAGGTCCCGGCTCAATCGAAGGGCTCGGCAAGTCGTTTCAGCCTTTACTGAATACCGGGAGTGCCACCTACAGCGTGCCGCTTGAGTTGCCGCCTGGTGCCAACGGCTTCGCCCCGGCAATCTCGCTGGCCTACGATTCCGGGTACGGCAACTCGGCGGCCGGGCAAGGGTGGGCCCTCATCGCCGCACTGTCCATCGAGCGCCAGACATCCAAGGGTTTTCCGCGATATCGCGATAGCGACACCCCCTCCGAACACCGGGACGTCTTCGTCTTTAGAGGTGAAGAGATTGTTCCCCTCTCCGACCGGTCATATCGTTTGAAAAACGACGAAGAGTTCCGTCGCTTTCAGCCTGTTGCCGCCGAGGTGGGCGGTCCAATCACCTCCTGGCTCGTCGAGGACAGAAACGGCACGCGGCATTGGCTCGGCCGCTACTACGGAGAAGGCCCGGGCGCCAGACGCAGCCGGGTAATGCATCCATTCCCGGATTCCGGATTAGGCGACAGGACTGCGTTCGAACTGACGTACCAATGGTTAGAAGACGCCGCCGAGGACGTTAATGGAAATCGCATAGAGTTCGATTACGCCGCAGACTCTGAATCACCAGGAGTCCTCTACTTAGCGGCCGCTCGTTATTTCGCTAGAGGCACAGTCGATGCTTACCAAATCGTCGCTTTTTTCACGGAGCCCCGCGCAGACCGGCTGAACGACAATCAGGCGGGATTCTCACGACAAACAGCGAGGCGGTACCGCGAGATCGCTACCGGCAGCTACTACGAGGGAACCATACACACGGTACGATCCTATGTTCTGAGTTATCGCCCCGAGGACATGGTTCTGGGGAACCTCGTTGCATCGCTATCTCCCGCCGAGCGGCCGGTAGATCTCGGAGTCAGCCGAATTGCATCCGTCACCCGCTATGGGTCAGATCGGGAGTGGGGCGGGACCGGTGCACCCGGAACGCCTCTGCCTCCTACGCGCTTCGGTTACTCCGGGTTCTTCTTGACACCGTTCACGGGGCCTCTTCGAGAGGCGCTTCTACCACTTCAAGTTCGAAGGATGCCCTACGAACTCGACCCGCTGATGACTGGCCCGATGCGCAGCAGGCTGCAGCAGGATCGTGTCACCGGCGGTGCCAGCCCGATATTCGATACTCCCCTCGAGAGCCCGGAAGTGCAGTTCGTGGATCTCAACGGAGATGGGTTGCCGGACATCCTGGATACCCGCACGGGTTCACTCAAGCCCCACTACACCGTTGCTCTGAACAGAGGTGAAGGCAGCTTTGGACCGAGCCAGAGCATTTCGCATCCTCCAGGCATCGATCTCAGCCAATCGACGCCCGGGGCTAACGAAGTCCTGCTGGCGGATATGGACGGGAACGGTACAGCCGACCTGGTTCAGATCCTCGGTTCATCTTCGAATCGGACCACCAGAGTGTTTGCCAACCGTGCCGCATCGGCGCCGGGCCAACTTGGGTTCAACGCAGCCCCAGGCACCGAGGCTCAGAGCCCCCCTGATATTTCGATGCTTGACGCCGACGCCCGCATCGCTGATCTGAATTTCGATAAGCGCCCGGATGTACTGATTACTGACGCTTTCGGCATTCGTGGCATTGCCGCGACTGAAACGGGAGGATGGAGAAGCCTCGGTGCACAGCGATGGAGTCAGTCGACTGTGGGGACCGGCGTACCCGATAGCTACCGGTTCTCGATTATCACCGGCTCAAGCCGGATGGCGAATCCCTTAGTCCAACTCGCCGATATGAACGGCGACCGGCTTCCCGATCTGGTTCGGGTCGTGATACGTCAGTCCGGCATCGCGGAGGTTCGATATCGGCCGTTGACCGGGCCCATGTTGTGGGGAAAGGAAAGGACTCTGGAATTCGCACTTCCGGACGGATCTCCAAGCGGTGTGCCAGCCGAATTGCGAGTACCGGGTGTGAGCACCTCGCCGGACAGAAGCTGGGAGTCCATCCGCATCTTCGATGTAAATGGAGACGGCCTCGCGGATGTTGTCTATGTTGGAAGGAACCGTTCTGTCACTTATTACCTGAATTGCAGTGGTGTCGCTGTCGCAGGTCCATTTCTAATCAGAGATACACCGATCTACGCCCCAGACGATGCGGGAAATCCCACGATCCTGCGCGTCTCTGACGTCGACGGCGACGGCTCCAACGACCTGATCTTCTATCACGCCACAGGAGACAGTGACCGGCGCGGCTTTCAATTCGTTAAATTTCTGACAGGTCAGAAGGCGGGCCTCCTCCAGACCATCGATAACGGCATCGGCTTGAGGACCTGGATCCGTTACAAACCGACCACTTCCGACCTTGTGCGCGCTGAGCGTGCGGGCCACCCGTGGGCAACGGTATCTCCAATCCCAAACTGGGCGGTGGCTGCAGTCATCGATGACATCGGACTGGATCTGAATCAGGACGGTCGCCAGGATATACACGTCACTACTGTCGCCTATCGCGACGCGTTCTACGATGGCATACAGAAGCAATTTCGCGGATTCGCGTTCGTAGAGACCGTGGAATGGGGTGACGACGTGGATGAGGCTGGACTGCCACGCGCGAGCCCAGGCCTTGCTGCCCAGGCGACCTCCGTTACGCGGTATCGTTACCTGACCGGCGCACCCGACAAGATTGACAACGACGAATATATCGACGGCTTCGACACGGAACCCCGCCCGGTAGCTGCGACGGTCGACGAAACCAGCGACCTCGGTGGACACGAAGAGGAAGCGCTCAAAGGAAAGCAAGTACTGCGGGAGACTTCCCACGGAGCGCTGCTTCGCGACGGGGCCGCTGGCTTTGACTTATTGGCCTCACAGGCGGCGGCCGCCGCCTCCGCTGAGGGTCCATATTCGCCGGCGGCCCTGAGGTGCACTCCGGACACTTACACCTTCGAAAGGCGCGTGGACCATTGGAACGTGCGACGGCTGTATCGGCCTGCGGGAGCGACGGCACCGAAGGGACGTTTGCTTCGCACGACCACAGAGTGGGTTTCGCTCCCAGAGGTTTCTGTCTCTTGTCCCGTTCACCGGCAGTCGACGGTTGAGCTAATTGAAGCCAATCGCCTCATGCATGACTCGTTCACCGACGCAAAAGCTGAATTCCCCCTCGCAGCTCCGAAGGCTACGCGTACGGATTTCGATTACGACGACTACGGGAATGAGATTTTGAAACACGAGTTCGGAATCGTGGGGCTGAACAACGCCGAGGGGAAGGAAGCGCGGCTCCAGCGCACGGTTTACGTCATGCCGGGAACTGTGGCGGGGCGGGTACAGCCCTGGATCATCGACCGGCCATACTCCAGACGCGTGGAGGGAACAAATGGGACCTTCGCGAGTGAAGAAAGGTTCTACTACGACGGAGACGAACTGCTCGGGCTTCCTCTGGGTCAAATTGGGACTCGAGGCTTGCTGAAGCGGCGGCAGAAGCGGCAGTTCGATTCGAACTCTCCACCATCGGCACTGGACCGAATCCCTCAAACCACGACCGACGTTGCCTGGATTTCAAATCCGGGCGACCCGCGGCCGGATGCCGTCGAGTGGGTCGATGTGGACAAGTACGCGCACGATGCGTTCGGCAACAAACTCATCATCATGGACGGTCTGGGAAGGATCGATCCCAACGGCAATCCGGTGTTTGACGCCGGGCATTTTACTCAAGTTTCTTTTGACCCGCTCTTTCACGCTCTCCCGATTCGGGAGGAGAGGGTTGTAGGGGGAGGCCACGGGAGCCTCCTGTTCGAGGCCGGATATTTGATGTCTGGCACTGCCGCCTCCGCCGGGCTCCACTGGGGCTTTGGACTGCCCGTATACTACCTGGACCCAAACGGTAACCGGACTGACTTCAGATATGACCGCCATGGCCGGCTTACCGCTATCGTTCGACCGGGAGATACAGAGAACATTCCAACAACGGTATTTACTTATCGGCCGGGGGATCCGCATCGGGGGCTTATATACGAATACGACCGTGCGGGCACACTGACAATGACCAGGGTCCCGTCGACCGAGGCAGCGAATTCGGTGCAAACCGATCAGCGTGCCCGCTCAGGAAGTCCGGACATCATTTCCCACTTTAGCTTTACCGCGGGCGATGGCAACGAGGTACTGGTCCTTCAACAAGGTGAAGGTGGGTCTTACTATGCCATGACAGCCCGCCGGTACGGTGCGCGCGGGAGCGTCATTTTCGAGGCGCAGCCGTTTATTCAAACGGGTTTGGCTTTTCATGTACCCGCATCCGGTACCGAAGGAACAGATTTCTTTCGCGATCCGCTCGGCAGGGTCATTCGCACACGTTTGCCTGCGGAATCGACAGGAGCAGCAGGCCGGCGACTCGAAACCCGCGTGCAGAACCTGCCGTTCGAAGAGCGGCATCTCGATGCGGAAGACCTCGCCAATGCACTGGGAAAACCGGATCACTCCGGCACACCGACGATTCGCCATTTCGACGGTCTCGGAAGATTAGAAAGCATTGCGGAAACCGCCAAAAGAAACGGTGCCCTGGAGATATGGCTGACGCAGTACGGCTACGATCCGAACGATCAACTGACGTGGTTGCTCGACAGCCAAAGCAACCTTCGATGGACGCGTTTCGACGGACTTGGCCGAGCAATTGCGCTATTTGGCCTGAATCGAGGACCGGTGTTCCACCGGTATGACTTGGCCGGCAATCTCGTCGAAACCACCGATGCGAAAGCGCAACGCATCGTCTATTCCTACGATGGGCTGAACCGGCTCGCGAGCGAGCGGTATCTGACGGGTTCTGCCAACTCGCCGCGGCCGCAGAGCGCTGCGGACGTGGTTTATGAGTACGACGGTACCCATGGCACGATTGACGTGAATGGTCAGAGCAAGCTGCCGGCCAACCCGAAGGGGTATCTCACGTCAGTATCGGACACCTCAGGGGAAGAGCATAATTCCTACGATTCTCGCGGACGCTTGAGCTGGACCGCAAAACGTATCCGCCTTCCCGGAACCCAGGCAGACGCAACTACTCTTACAGGTCTTGAATACGACTCAATGGACCGGGTGCGGAGGATCGTGTACCCGGATGGCTCAGCAATTGACTATTCCTTTGACGCGCGCGGCAAAACGAAAGCAATTGCCGGATCGTTCGGAACGATCATCGCAGATCGGACCTATACGGCAGTCGGCCAGCGGGAACGCACGACTTTCGGGAACGGGATAATTGCGGAGCACAAGTACGACCCTCGGCTCCGGTTTGCTTCGATCGTGGTCAGAATACCCGGTCGTGCCGCGCCGCTGCTCGACTATAGCTACAGCTACGACGGCGCCTCGAACCTGGTCGCCACAAAAGATAACCGGCCGACCACGGAAATAGGGAGCCAGGATTCCCGCCGCAACGATCAGACCTTCACTTACGACGACGCCTATCGGCTGGTTCACGTGACCTATCCAGGCAGCGAACTTTCCTTCGCATACGATCGTTTGGGAAATATGCTGGGCGAGACTCCTACGAGAGCGCTCCGAAAGATGCCAGCCGCTCCTGCGCCGGCGGTCGCTTCGCGCTATGGCGGAACGCGTGGAACGTCGAACCGGATCGCCCGCGACGGCAATCAGCCTGGACCGCATGCATTGCGTTACGATGCCGCGGGCCACAGCTTGTCCTACGATCTCAATGGGAACCTCGAGACCGCGGGCGATCTGAAGCTTACGTGGGATGTAAAGGATCGGCTGACTGCGGCTGAGACACCGGCTTTCCGAGTTGAATACAACTACGACTACACCGGGCGCCGGGTACTGAAATCCGTGAGTCATTTGAGTCCGGACACGAGAGGTCCGCCCGTAGTCACTCGTTATCCGGATCGGCATTTCGAGGTCGTTGACAATGCACCGGTTCGCTACGTCTTCGACGGCGAAACCCGCATTGCACGGATTGATTCGCACGGGAACCGGATTTTCTACCATGGCGACGAACTTGGGTCCGCGACGCTCATAACTGCGGACACCGGGGTTGTTATTGAGGAGAACGCATTCTACCCGTTCGGCGCCTTGCGTAACCAATTTCGCACTGGGAGCGCACGTACCGATCTTCCGGAATATCTGTTCATCCAAAAGGAGTATTCTGCGGATCTAGGGTTGGCAGATTTCGAAGCACGCCAGTTGGTTTCTGTGCTAGGGCGATTCGCAGCGATAGATCCGGTATCCTCACGGCTGCCGTCGGCTGCCTTGATTAACCCGCAAACCCTGAATGAGTACGCCTATGCCGCCAACAGCCCGCTCAAGTTCACAGATTCGTCAGGAAAATGGATTGAAACGGCATGGGACTTGGCGAGCCTTGGACTGAGCATCAGAGCGGTCAGAGAAGATCCGTCACCGCTCAATATCGCGAGCGTTGTTGTTGACGCGGCTGCGGTTGCACTTCCTCTGGTGCCGGGGGGCGCGGGAGTCGCCATCAAAGGCGGTCGAGCCGTCAAAGCTGAAGTTGAAGTCGCCGCCGCCGTCACCGAGACCACCGCCGCAGCGAGAATTGCTACTCGGGCGGAGGCGGGCACCGCTGCGGTAGTGACCACTCAGTCGGCTGGCAGAAGCCTCGTTTACCGGTCTTTTGATGAAGCCGGCCGGGTCAACTATGTCGGCATGACAACTAGTTTTGAACGACGCGCCGAGGTGCACTGGGCTCAAAAGGGCATTCGCATTCAAGCTATTCCAGGTATCGCGAATCTATCTGTAAAAGACGCCAGAGCTGTGGAACAGGTATTGATAGAACGTTATGGACTAGCTCGAGATGGTGGTACTCTCCTGAACAAGATCAATAGTATTTCACCGACCAACCCGATCTATAAAGAGGCGAAAATCCGCGGCGAGGATTTGCTCCGGAACATACCTTAAGCTTATGGGCAGCGTTCGTCTTGGCGACATCATCGAGATCCCAACCAGAAATGGTTTGGCCTATGCGCAATATACTCACCAGCATCCCCAGTTTGGCGGGCTGATTAGAGTGTTCGACGGCCTTTTTCAGGAACGGCCCTCTGATTTTTCTAGGTTGGCAGAATCTCCCGTCCGGTTTAGCGTATTCTTCCCGGTCAGAGGCGCAGTTCGACGGAAAACGTTCGAAATTGCCGGTCGCAGTGAAATCGCTCCGCATAATCGGGAGTTTCCGATATTTCGTTCTGGTTTCGCAGAGCCTGGACATAAAGTGTCCAATTGGTGGTTCTGGGACGGAGAAAGAGAATGGAAAGTCGGAGCGATCACCGCTGAACAAAGAAAGTTGCCGATTAGGGAAGTTTGGAACGACACGATGCTTGTCCAACGTATCGAGTCCGGCTGGTCGCCAGCCAACGACCCTGAGTGAAGTGCCATGTGAAGAGAACCGGCAGCAGCTCGAATATATGCCCTACATATCGCCCACTGAAGGTTGCATATATCTTGTCAACAGTCGATAGCGAATGTAGGTAATCGCAAGCTGTTGTCTTTTTACCTCAATTGGAGTGCCTCGGAGACGGCGACCTGATTCAACAGTGGTTCAAGCCAATGGCGATCAGACGATGCTCCATAACGATCCCAACCCTGAAGCGCAGTTCGCATTCGCGCGATTTCGGCATTGGAGAACTCGAACTCTTTGGCCGGGATCGAGAGTGCGGGGTTCCAGACCACGTGCTCCTGGGCGGCAATAGTCTCTCGTTTCAGTTGGACCGCGTTCTCTTCGTCGACGTCGAGCGCGATGCGATCCTGGATGGACCAGATCGCGCGAATAGACCCCACGTCTGCCCGCTGCGCGCCTAGGAGCGCGTGCAGGTTCAGACGCTGGGTGTGATCCAGCGTTAATTTCATTGGGTTTTCCTTTACGGGTTGGAGTAGAGCAGGATGTATCCCGCCGTGACTCCAGCGGGGTTCTTCACTTTGATCACGCCGGACCATCCGGACGGATTGCTGGCACCCATGAGTTCGGCCAGCCGGTAGCCATTACCAGTGCCGCCGGCAATAATCAGTTCGCCTCCTGCCGTGACCTGCAAGAGGGTGTAATCAGCGAGGTTCGAGCCAGGCCCAGCGACGCGCAAAGGCGACTCGCTGCTATCCTTCGCCACGACCAGCATCTGGCCACACGCGACTCCGGCCGCAACTGGCGACGCCTGGTAGCCCCACGTTCTGGCGTAGCCCTTCTTCGGATCGTTGCCCTGCTGAAGGCACGCGCCCCACAGATAAACGTCGCCGGAGGTCCAGTTGTCGCCGTTGCCGGCGAACTGGCGCACGACGATCCAGAGGCCTGTCTGCCCGCCAGCCAGCGTGCCGGTGATCTTAAACCGCTGCCACGACGTCGTGAGCGTGATGCTGGTCGGGCCGGCGAGGTATCCGGCATAGGCGTTGTCCACGATGGCGATCGAGACCTGCTTCGTTCCGGACGGAACCTTCGCCCAGACATAGAACGTGTATTGCCCGCCCGGAACGAGGCCGGCGATCTGCTGCTGGAGCACCGGCGTCGAAGTGCTCGCGGTCACCGTATCTGCGGTCGCGTTACCGTCCGGCGCGGTAACGCTATTGGCTGTGACTGAGCAGGAGCCACCGTTCTTGTCCCAGATGCCAACGGAGAAGTCCTCCGAGAACTTCGCCATGTTCTCGAACGCTCCGCCGACCGTCTGGAACGCGCCGCAGTCCACAGATTGGAGGTGCGACTCGAGGTACGCCCACAGGTTGTTGGCGGCGACGTAGCCGAAATTGGCTCCCGCCGACCCGTCGCGCAGAACAACCGTGCTGGCAGTCGCGGCGGCGGTCGCATCGCTGATCTGCGAGGACGTGTGGGTGTGGACGCTCGCCGCCTTGCCGGCCAGATCGGTTACGAGATTCGTGATGTCCGACTGGGCGTGCGTGTGGCTGGCGTTCGCCTTGGCCGCGGTAGAACCATCCTGAAGCACGCAATCAGTGGCGTTTCCGACCGCCGCAGAGAGTTCGCCAGAGGAGTTGATGACAGCCGCACGGGAAGCCGTCCAACCTATCCCTTTTACTGGGCGCACAGCGAGATCCGAGACGAGGTTCGTCACGTCGCTTTCCGCGTGCGAGTGCGCCGGCAACGAGCCGAGAGCGACCGTTACCGTGACCCGATCGTTCCCCGAATCATCGGCGAACGAGAGCGCCATGTTCGCGCCTTGGATCAGATTCAGGGCCCGCCGTGTGCCGACCACGGACCCGTTGTTCTGGATCGCGAACGGCAGCGCACCGGAGACGATATCGCCGGCCACGTGCGTGTGGGCTGGCAGGTCGGCGGCGGATAGCGACGTTCCGCCCGTGGCGCGCCCCTTGGCATCGACAGCGAGCTTGGTATATGTGCCAGGCGTGACGCCAGACGACGCCACTGAAAGCACCCCTGCCGCAACGGCGAGGCCTCCTGTGGGATCTACCTGGACGATGCCTTTGCTGGTAGTCGTGGCGTCCGGATACGAGAACGCGCCGAAGGTTTGCCCGGGCGCGAAGTCGATGATCGCGTCCATGGCGATGTGGTCACTGGCACTGAGCGCCATTCCCAGGTCGCCGGAGTTGTCGGCCTTGCGCCACTTCACCGCGCCGGTATTCGGCAGCCTGACCAGGCCGGTTGCCGCTTGGTTGCCGGAACCGAACTCCGCACCGTCCTGGAAGGTCTTCAGTCCGGTGATCGTTACCGCGCCATCCTTCCGGACGTAGTTCCGCGCCGCCACGGTGCCCAACTCCGTCTCGATCGCGACCACCGCGGACTGGAGGGCGATTATGAAACCGGCGACCATATTCGCCCTCACCGTCGCCGGAGAATTGTGCTGCACCGCCGTGGTCCCGAACGCTCCACGCTGGCACCCGGTGAACTGGCTCGCGGTCTTGCTGGTGTAGATGACGAGCTCGTCGTTGATCGACAGGACGCCGTAGCTCGCTGCAAACCCCGCAGTAGAAGTTACGCTGATGCTGGTGTCGCCAACGAGGACCGTCTGCGTGGTCGTGGTCTCCAGCGGGGCCATCGAGAAGGCGTCCACCGGCGAATAGAGCGTCGAGGCGCTATCGACGGCAGTCGGGTAGCTGCTAGGCATTCAGCCTCCTCTGGTTCAACGGAAACCGGTTGAGCGCTCCGGCCGCCGCCGGAACGACCGCTACGGCGAGCGCTGCTTCAAACGCGCGCGCGGCGCGCGGCTTGTGGTACTGGCTGGCAGTCGCCGTGGCTTGCGTCCACATCTCCAACGGAACCGGACGGCTGTTCAGGCAGAACTGGTCGAAGGCCCAGAAACACATCGAGTAGAGCTTCTTGGCCCGCCACATCCCGTAGGCCTGTGCCATGGGCGGGTCCGGAGGACCATAGATGCCGGCGAGGTAAATGCACTCCGCGGCGGGCCGGTCGAGCGCGTCGAAAGGATAGGAAAGAGTCTCGTTCATCCGCTTGGCGTTCTTCTGCCAGACGTCATAGTCGAATCCTTCGCAGCGGAAATAGCCGATGCCGTAGCTCGAGGTCTTCCATTCGATCGGCAGGTTCACGTGCATCAGCAACCGACGGTAGGCCGGACCCGGCGACGGTTTCCCCTGATTCGCGTCGAGCGGCCACAGGCACTCGAACACGGCGGTCGGGTGAGCCTGGCGCACGTAGGCGATGACCTCCTGGCAGTACGACCAGATCCGGTCCCGCAGGAAATCCGCCGTCTCGTACTGGTGCGCCGGATCGCCAGCGGGATCGTCGTTGTTCGCGCGGAACGGCCAGATCTGGTGTCCCTTGGCGGCGGCGAAGTCGTCGATGGCTCCCTGGTCGTAGAAGCCCATGCCGCCGTTCGGGTCCTCGCCCCGGTTGTCGAAATACCAGTACTGCGTCTCGCCAAATTGCATGATGACCGGCGCGCCCGCTTGCGCGATCTCGTCGGCGCACTCCCGATACATCTGCTTCAGGTAGTTCCGGACGCGCGCGCCGAAGTGCATCTGGTGGGATGGAATCTGCAAGAACACGTCCGCGCCCGGACTGACCACGCCGCCCGAGTACGACAAGTACTTCGCACGCATGGATGCGGGCGGGTTATAGCACTCCATCGAAAAGGCGAAGGATGCCTTGATCCCACTTGTCTGGAATTGTCCGGCCAAATCCCGAATCCACCGGCGCGCGCCTTCGGTCATGACCGGCGAAACCGAATCGACCATCTCCCAGTCGCCCTCGGTTCCCGGCGCGCCCATCTGATCGTCGAGCGTGAGCGTCACGGAGTTCGGCTCGCTGACCGCCAGGCCGGTGAACGTCCACGAGGGCGCCTTCGACTGGATGCGGAGCGTGGTGCTCGTTCCGAAGTTGTCGTCGGCCCACACGCCGGAGAACATCCCGTTGATCGTGGCGCGCATGTGGGAGAGGATCTGCTGGAGCGTTTCGCCGTAGCCGATGGCGTGGTTGATTGTGGTTCCGCCAATCGAGATCGAGACCACGTCGCCGGGGGATGGCGTGCCGGAGAATTCGACCGTGGCGTACGGGTACGTCGCGCCGACGCGGCGGCGCTTGTTGTTCCAGAAGACGCCCATGTAGACGTCGGCGTGGCCCTCGAATCCAAGCCGCTTCAGTTGCCATAGGTGCCAGGCCGGGGGCTTCTTGTAGCCGTGGTCCGTGTCGAAATCGATAGCGAGCGAAACGTCAGGATAGACGGTGGGCGGGTCCGGAACGTCCTGCGGTTCGAGCGGCCACAGGTAATCGAAGTAGAAGTAATAGCCGGTGCTGGAGGTGTGTTTCTCAAACAGCGCCGTGATCACGGTGGTATGGTTCCCGGCGGCGACTCCGCTACGGAGCAGGATATTGGCGGTCGTGCCGCCATACTCGCTGAGGTAGAGGTCGTGCGTGGTCGGCGCGCCGCCATCGAGGACCACGGTGATCTTCCCGCAGTCGGTATTGAGGAACGTCCCAAGATACAGATCGTGCTGCTGTCCGTATGAATAGCGCAGGGAGACCTTCCGGACGTCCGGCGCGGAAGAAGGCGCACAGCGCCGCGCGTGCCCTTTCGCCCACCATCGGCTGGGCCAGCCCGTGTTGTAGGAGTACTTCTCCCAATAACCCGTATAGGTGCATCGCGAGTCCGATTCCTCGATCCGGTTGGAGCCGCCGCCGACCTTCAGACTGCCGTCGCCTGTGATCGCGATGTTCGAGATCGTCGCGCCCCATTCGGCGTCGCTCGCAAACCCCGAGACCGGCGAGAGCTTCTTCATCCGCGCGCCGCTCGACCAGGTGCCAGGCGTCGAACCCTGGTAGCCGCGCTCGACCGTGATTTGCGTCGCCGAATCGACCGCGATGAGGCGAACGCGCTCTTCGGTGGTCGGCGACCCGATGAAGTACCGGCCACCGGAGAGCTTCGAGGAGTCGTCCACCTGCCACACCGTATCGGACGGCCCCACGCCGGACGTGAGGAAGCAGCCATCGGCAAGCTCGCCCTCGGTTTGCTCGAACCGCGGCGCGAAGACCAGATACATCTTCCGGCAGTCGTTCATCGGAACGGTGCGGCTTTGCTTATCGGTGAGCGGTTGCGTGAACTCGAGGGTGATGTGGTACCTCGTGTCGTTGTCGCCGCCGGTAAAGGGATATGTACCGGGCGAGAACCACGTGAGCGCCAACGCCCCCGCGCCGGTGTGATCACACGTCACGAGTACCCGGTCGAGGTTCCCGAGCTTGCCGTATCGCGCGGCCGGAAGCGCCGCCGCCTTGAACCCGAGAGTGATCGTCCCGCCACCGGTGTAGCCCGTAGCGGTCGCCTCGATCACCGCCGTCTGGTCCGGACCAAACCTGCCGGCGACCGTGTCGCCTGGCGTGTTGATCAACTCGACGAACTTCTGCGCGGCATGCTTGGCTTGCGTCTTGCGCGTGACGTAGCTGTCCTCGGCGTGTGTCATCGTGATTCGTGCGCGGATGAAGCCGAGGACCACATTGACCTCCTGAACGACAACCAACTCCTCGTTGGCGCCGGTACGCTCGATCCACACCATGTCCCACTGCTCGAACGCGCTCGCGTCGGCCACATGCAGATCCACGGTGAGCAGGTTCCCGCTCCCATCGGTGGCCGGCTCGACCGAGGCGGTCAGTTGCGTCTCGAACCGGCAATCGAGGCTGGTGATCGTGTACCGGGTATCGCGGAAGTGAAGGTGGAGATAGTCGATGCCCTCGGCGGGCTCCTCGCCGTTCAGATCGATATCGACGCTGGCCTGGCTCTCGCTGCCGGCGACCTCGGTGGCGTGATCGAGCAGGCGCACCTCGTAGACGTCGTCCGGCGCGATCCCCTTGCCACAGACGAACGTCATGGCGTCCCAGGAGACGGAAGGGTACTTCGCGGCGTCCAGCCGCACCGCGCCATCGAGCGCGTGGTCGTACTCGATGTCGAATTCCAGCTTCAGGCCGGAGAGATCCGTCTTCGGCAGGTGCTTTAACCGCAGGTGATTGTAATAGTCGTAGGCGTTCCAGAAGCCCAGGACCGCGAAGTCCTCGGCGGCTTGGAAAATGCCCGAGATGCTCGCGCCGGTCTCGGTGGCGTCGTGGATCGTCGTCGTCGCGGCCTTGCCGGTGAAGCCTTGCGTCTGGAAGTTCCGCCGCGGATCGAAGATGTGAAGCGGTTCGGCGGCCATATTAGGTTTGAATCGCCACGGTCAGATCGGAACCCGGGTCCGGCGACGCCACGCTCAGGATGTCGAAGGCGAGGTCATCGCCTTCGTTCAAGATCGGTGTGGGCCAGATGGTCGGCCGCACACTCTCGCCGGCAGCGTGGTCCTTGGTGAAGATCGCGTCGAACGTCTGGTTGTCCGGATCGGCGGCAAGGACCTCCACATACTCCTCGTTGTCACCGCCCAGATCGATGTGAACAAACTCGCCGACGTCGAGGCCGAGACGGTTCGCGCCGTAAGAAGCGACCTGTACCGTCTGCGGCGATCCGCTCGCGGTCACGTCGCCGAATAGAGCCATCCCGTAATCGTTGTAGGGCAGGCGTCTGGTGTCCGGCTTGCCGTAGCCCTCGTTGTTCACCAGGAAGTCATAGGTGTTCTTGTACGCGGTGGGAAGCGCCTGCGCGATGCCCATATATTCGAGCGGCTCCCAGGTCGCGCCCTCGTCCCGGCTCACCTTGACCAGATACGCGCTCTGGCCGTCGCTCGTGCCCTGCTGAACGTAGGCATAGACGCATCGGATCGAAGCGGCGTCCTGGACCCGCATGGGAATAGCGACGTTCTCCGCGATCGCCAGTGCGCCGGGGATCTGGAACGTATATGCGCCACCGTTGCACGTCCGGTCTCCCGGCATGAACGGTTCGTTGTGGTGCCCGAGGGGGAACACCGTGAACGGCCCGTAGCCGTAGTGGTTGGCGACGCCGACCAGAGCGGCGACCACACACACCGAGGGAATCTTTGCTTCGATGCGCGCCGGGATTCCTGGCGTCCGGAAGAAGCCCTTCTTTACCGACAGCGTGAAGATCTTTAGATCGAGCTTGTAGAACCGGATGCCGGCCTTGTGCGCGCACCGGTACGTCAGGAACGTCGCCTCCCCCGGCAGTACTCCCGGCCACTCGCGTTGCAGAACGAAGTTGCCCGTGGGGACCACATCTCCTTCGTCGCCGGGGCCGGTGATCTGGGCGCACTCATACGAGCGCCTCCCGCCGTGGCCGGCATCCGCGGCCTCGTCGTTGAACACGATGAAGTCTCCGACGCGGAACACGCGCGGCGTGTCCGCATTCACCGTGCACGCGACCGTGGCCGGATCGGTCGAATCGTCGAGGTCCGCGTCGAGGCTGGCCCACAGATCCGTGGCGAGCTCGTCGACGTAGTACAGCCCCATCGCGACCTCGTAAGCACCGGCGATGTTCATGTTGCCGGAGGCGTCCGGTTGCACCTCGAGGTTGTCCACCGCGAACGTGCCGTAGTCGGCCAGCTTCGGTGTGCCCGTGACCACGCCTGGCACTCCGGTGTCGATCAGGATCTCCTCCGTTACCGGGTCCGGAACGACGTCGGCGGGCTTAGGGCCGGCGACCAGATCGTACATGCTGTCCGTGGTCGTGCGGCCCTGGATGTCAATCGAGTAATCCGGATTGAGCCGCCAGGAAAGCACCCGAAATTCTCCGGACCCGTTCGGCATGTCCGGATGCGTCATCGAACAGACCATGCCGGGTTCGGTGTTGAGGGCGAGGACCGTAGTCTTGAAGTTCACTTGGCGCGCGCGCTTCCATTCGGTCGGTGTGATGCCGCCGAGCTCCTCGCGCATCCGGACTGAAATGATCCGCGCAGCCTGACTCTTGGTGAACGTGCCCGCGAGGTTGACGTTCGACTTCAGGAAGAGCGCCCCAGCAGTTCCGCCGATCTGGGCGGCGTGATCGATGTCGTAGACGGTGACGCTGTTGCCGACGAAGTTGTAATCCTCGTCGGCGAAGTTCGTCGTCAGGTGGTTGAACGACGGCTTGGCTGGGGCCAACTGGAGCGACTGGAAGATGGTATTTCCCTCGGTGAAGGCCTCGACCGCCGACGAGTTCACGCGCACGCCGATCTTGAGCTTGCCGAACGTGAACGTGTAATACCCGAGGCAGTTCATCAGCACTTCCTGAATCCAGTCGCGGAGCGGCTTCTCCTCCTGGAGGATGCCCCGGAACCTGAACTGCGTCTCGCTTCCGGAACCAACGAGCTTGGTGACCGACTCGTCGCAGATGCTCGCGGCCGCGAGCGCGGCATCCACGTCGAACAGAGTCTCGGCGAGGTCCAGCTGCTCAGTGGTCGCATCGGCGCCCAACCGCATCCCGCGCGCGCGCAGGAGCATGTTGACGGCGATCCACACCGGGTTGGTGAGCGGAGGACCGTAGAACCGGACGCCGCCGCCGGTCCACACCCAGCCTTTCATCCCCTGGTTGACGATGACCTCCATCTGGTGCTCGCCCAAGCGGGTTAGCTGAAGGCCCTTGGCGTCGGCGCGGCGGATGACCACAAACGCGGTTCCGGCCGCGAAGTTGTCGAGATAGGTGCTGTTGCCCGAGTAGACGTACCGCCACTGCTTGTCCGGCGGCTTGCTGGGGATGCTGTTGCCGGACTCGTCGAGCGAGAACCAGTCGTTCGCGCCAGCCGGATCGTTGCCGGCGACGGTGCGTGGGCTGTACGGGACGTGGTTCTCCTGGCCGTCGATCTTGTGGCCGGTCCCGAAACCGACTGGCCCTTCGCAGACGATTCCCATGCCCTCATAGAAGTCGCTCTCGTCGCGGCCCGCCGCCATCTTCGCGTTCACCGGCATGTCGCCGTCGGTGTACACCTCCGGCACGATCTGGTCATAGATCGAGTCGGCGACGAGCGAGACGCTGGTGATCGTGGACCGCCCGAATCCCCACGTGCCGGTCGAATTGTCCTTGATCCGGACGGCCTGCGGCTCCGCGAGGATCGCGCCGTAGTATCGCTTCATGCCGTGCGCGAGGCATCCGTTCGGCGTATCGTACCCCTTGTCGCACTTGGTTGCATCGGCACCGGGGAAGTGGACGAGATCGAGCGCGCCTTGCGCCGAGTACGGGCACGCGCCGAAGTCGAACTGCTTCCAGCACGAGCGCGTGATCTTGCGGCAGGGATAGGGCAGGTTCAGTTCGTACAAGCCGTCCGCGGCGGTCACCCGGAACTCCGGACCAGCGTCGAGCGACCAGTCGGTGATCTCGCCCTTCCACAGATCGAGCTTGATCCCGGCGGTCTGGCCAACAGGAACGTGCAGGAGCGAGAACTCAACCGTGGCGCGGAACAGATCCACATCGTTCGAGAGGTCCCGCATGACGCGGTCGGCGTTGCCGAAGGTGAACGTCGCCTGGTCGGCCTCGTTGCCCATGCCCTGCTGGATGCCGTCGAACTGGAGGAGGCGCGCATGGTACAACGTGCCGGCGACCGTGCACCGACGATCCGAGACGTAGATGTTGGGATAGCCCGCCTGGCGCGGAAGGATTCGAATCAGCGGGATGAGCTGCTGGACCTGGGACAGGAGAGCGGTCTTGAGCGCCTCGGAGGGGAACCGCAAGACGGTGGAGGAGACGGTGTAGGTAGGCGAGCTCGCCGGGATCTCGATCAACGTGACGCCGGTCGAACACAGGTCGTCGCGGACCATTTCCCAGGACAGAGGCTCGTTGGCGAACCGGCAGGTGTAAGCGGTGGTCCCGAGGCCGTTGTCGTTCGGCGCGTTGTAAGTGAACGCGCCATAGGGACCGTATTTCGACTCCCAGAAGTTCCGGAGAGCGATGCGATCCGAATCCTTCATCAAACGGCGCCGCACCGAGAAGCGCTTCGAGCCGTTGCCCAACAGAAAGCGCTGCTCGACCTTGACGTTCCCGCTGCCGAACTGATGAACTGCGACGTCCGGACGGACCGCATGGCCGTAGCCATAATCCGGGACTATCGGGAACGTTCCGGAAGGGACGATCTCCGGCACTTCGATGTTGCCGATGTGGTCAGGCATGAACTGCCCTTGCGGCTTCTATTGCCGTTGTGATGTTCGCCTGCCCGGCAATCTGTTTAACCAAGTGCGCGTAGTTCGGATCAGTCGCGTAGACTCGGGCCACCGATTCGATCAGTTGGGCAACATCGCGAGTTTGCTGATACTGCCGCCATGCCGCACGGTATGGCGCGCCGCGAGTAATGAGCCAGGCGTAATCGCGGCATGCCGCATCGAGAGAGTCGTATTCCGCGAATTCGCACACGCGCCTCACTTCCTTTCCGTCGATCACCTCGCGGGTTTCGACGGCACAGAAGCGCTTATGCCGGCTGGCGCGCTTCACGCCGAAGACGTTGAAGTTGCCGACAGGCCGTGCACCCCAGCGCGATTCGGTGGCCCATTGCGCAATGAGCATCCGCGCGGGAATGCCGGTCTCGTCTTCGACGCGCACTGCGATTTGGGCGACTTCTGCAAGTCGCTGGTTTCTGCTGCTGTTCATGGCACACTGCTCAGGCTGCTTTTCAAATTCGCGTCTGGTCCAAACAGATCGAGGGCGATGTGGCGAAAGTGCTTCCACGCGCGAGCAACGGCGGTGAGCGCACGCCACCGCGCCGCGTACGCCGGGTCCGCTCGCCGTTTCCTGGCCTCGAGTGCGTACCGGCGACGCCGGCAGCGAATGCATTCGAGCACTCGCCGCCTATAGCGCGATTCATACACGCGCCCACACACGCATTCGTGCAGGTACGGCTTTAACCGCGCGGCCTCGCTCTTCGTCACGGCGTTGTCGAGTCGAAATCGCAGGTGACCTGCATATCCGGAAGCATGTTGTCGAACTGCGCCTTGACGACTCCGCTCGTGATCGCATAGTCGTAACCTTGCCGGTAACGGAGGCCGTTCACATAGACTGCGATATTGGTCGCAGTGGCGGGAAGCTTCCAACCGGCTGCGGCCGTGTCATAAACCAGCAGCACGTCGGTGTGGCGCACCAGAACCGGCGGCAAGAGAATGTCCAGTTGATTGCCATTGAGCACCAGTGATGGGCCGAGCCTTGCGAAGACATATCTGGCGCCCGTCCACACCGGGATGACCAACGGCGATCCGCTTTGCGCGGCGATCATCACCGCCATTGCGAGACACAACACGGCGAGCACAATTCCACGTTTCATGGATGTTCCTTTCCTGGTTGAAATTGGGGTTTAGCGTTCTGCGATCTTCACGTCGAAGGAGCGGTCTTCGGTGCGGCCGCCCGCCGTCGTGATTCGGTTGGTGACTCGATACGTCTCGCCCACAACGCCTCCGGACAGCCACACGGTCGCTGCCGTCGTGGTGTGGGTATCATTGGCGACGGTCAAGCCCGCCGTCACCGCCCACACGCTCGTGGCGATCGCGTCGCCGTTGAGCCATCGGGTCCAGTCGACGTAGTAATCGAGGACTGCATTCGGGTCTTTGACGAAAATCATGCCTCGATGCCCCGGTCTTCTCGCCGAACAGCGAGCGTGCGTAGTTCCGGCGCAGGCGAGATGGAGCGGCTTTCCGGCCGGATTGAGATCGTGCGCTCTGGCGCTGAAGGCGGCCGGCGATACCCCACGAGCGTTGCAGATCCTGCGATCACTCCGCTCCTGGGCACGCCGCGGAAGCGGACACCGGCTACGGATGAGTGGCCCGCGATCCCGGCATCACGGTAAGCGAGAAACGGACCGTACCAGAAGGCTTGCCGCTTTGCCAGCAACACGCGCGGTCCGGATACCAGTTGACGCATCTCCTCCGGGTACAACGCGCGCGTCCACGAAGCGATGCCGAAGATCTCGACGAACATGCCTGGCGTCGAGGAGGACAGCGGGAAGACCGAAGCGCTGCCCGACGCGGAACTGGCGTTGGGAATCGTCCCCTGCGCGGCGAGAACTCCGTTGTGGTAAATGCTCGACGTCGCGTTCGCATCGACCGGGAGGACGAACGAGATGCAGTTGACCTTTCGGAAATCACCACTGTAGGCGCCCCACTCGAACGGACCATATGGCGATGTACTGTTGCGAAAGATGGCTTTGTACTTTCCCGTGCTCGTTCGCAGACCCAGCCACCAGCCGGTCGTATAGCTGGTGCTGCAGATGGTAGGGAAGCCCGTCCCGTTCAGCCGGTTGATCCGGAACCACACGCAGACAGAGATTGTCTTGCCTGTTCCATCGCCTATGAACGCCGGCGCGTCGGCCATAGAACTGCCGGACCAACTGACCTGTTCGTTGCTGCACGCGAGAGCTGCGCCGAACGGTGTTGGAGTGTTCCCGCCTGATCCCGTCGGCACGGTGAGACCGGATGCCGCGGCACCGAACAGCATCCGCCGCTGGAAGTATGCGGGCGAGTACTCGAATGGGATTGCAGCACGCTTGGCGTTCAGCCGCCAGGGATTGAACCACATCCTCGGATCGCGCGTCGGCAGCCAGAGCGCATACAGGCCATTGCCGAGTGGTGCGTTGAAGTCAGGATGCGGTTCGCACACTCCACTTGGGAACAGCGTCTCCGAGGTGGGGTTCAGTGGAAGGCGCCGCATCAGATCACCTCGAACTGCACGCCGCGCCAGAAGGCGGTGTTGTCCGTCGCGTCGAGTGCGAGGCCGCAGCGGTTGACGGCGACCACTCCCCACACTGGCGGGAGGACATTGCCGAAGGCCTGCGCGACCGAGAACGGCGGGCTGATCAGAATACCCGACGCTGGGACATATAGCGATCCGATTTCGCGAATGGAGAGCGTTTCGAGGGTGACCGATACTGCCTCATCGACGCCAGTCACTCCCGCCGGATAGATCGGAGACGCATCGTCTGCTGCGCCCCACGCGAAAAAGTAAACGCCGTAACGATCGCCGAGGCTGCCCGACGCGGGCTTGATCTTGAACTGGCAGATCGCGTCAACGTAGCGCAAGTTCTGGTTCTCGATTTTCGCCGAACTGCGGGCCGCGCCGGTGGCAAGTCCGTTAAGCGTAATCTCGAAATTCGTGACCGGCCCGAATTGCGTGCAGATCGTGGACACGTGCGCCCCCTAGTCCTGCAAGATCGAGAGATCGTTCTCGCGAATGATCACGAAGTCGCCGTCGCCCACCGTGGCCGGCGAGGAGAGCGCGCCGCCACCCAGGAAGTTGCCGCCGCTTTGCGCGTCCCAAAGACCGATGTGGGTGTACGTGCCAGCCGGAACCTGGAAAGAAAGGACGATGCTGCTCCGGACCCGCTTCGAGTTCCCGCTATCATCGACTGGCGTGTACGAATCCGCCGACTGCCTGACATACGGCCCTCCCGCAGCTTCGTTCGCTCCGGTCTTGCCGGGATCGGTCGTGTGAAGGCTGCACCAACGCGCGGCAATCGAGAAGTCCTGCCCGAGGAAAGCCTTCTCAAGGATCTTCTGGTCGAGGTAAGCGGAAAACGCCATGCGGTCTTTCTCCTGCGGCCTATGCGAGTTCGATCAGCTCGATGTTCACGTCCGAGCGGCCAGGGCCACATGTCTGGTTCCACTCGCAATCGAAGCGGACGGTGTATCTGCCGGTCGTCGCTGAGCCCGCAGGGTCGTGTGAGAACTTCGGGCTGGTGTCATACGGATCATAGAAGTAGAACGATTCGGTCGGGCCTCTGCGCGCATCGTAGAAGTCGCGGAGCACCTGCAACAGCGCTGGCGTCAGTCTCTTTGCGAGCCGCCACCGTTTGCGGCTGGTCGTGGCCAGTGCCGCGCGTTGCGACTCGCCGTTCCGGTACTCGTTCTCGACCACCGGGTAGGTTTGCGCACGCGTGAACGCGCGGCACAGACTGTTCGGCAGGACGGTCGCCGGCACCGCGTTCTGAACCGATCCGGGCATCAGGCAGTCACCAATCCGACGCCGGTCTGAAGCGCCGCCATTTCTCGCCGGCCAGCGTTTTGCTTCGTCGCGGTCATCGTCGCCGACTGGACGGCGCGCGGATTCTCGACGACCACCCGCACCGTTTCCTTCTCGAAGAATTCCTTCGCGCCCGGAACGGTGATGTTGACCACGAGCCCGCCGCCGGACGGCGCGCCCCTGCCGATGGTATCGAGCGACGGCAAGCCGCCCAACGACGAGAGCGCGGCCCCGTTCGAATAGTTCGGCGCTTGGAAAAGCGACCCTCCGGACTGCGCCAGCGACACCGGTTGAACCTGCGTCGACTTGACGCCATAGGTCTGGCCCGTCGTCATCGCGTAGAGCTCCACGAACTCGCGGACCTGCTGGCTCTGGATCGCAACGTCGAGGTTGCCGCCGTATGCCGATTTCGCGGTATCGACGATCTGCTTCAAGATCGCCTTGTCGGAGATGTCGACGCCGTAGACGGCTTTAATCTTCTCGCGGGCCTTCTCCTGCGCGCCTTTGACAAACAGGCGCACGATACCAGCCGCCGCGCCAGCGATCCCTCCGATGGCGGCGCCAAGAGGACCACCGTACTTGAAACCGATCAGCGCTCCGCCCGCCGCGGACATGCCAACTCCGGCCGCGCCGCCACGGCGCAGACCTTCGTAGACCAGCAAACCACCGCCCAAGAGCGCGGCGTTCGATTTGCCGATGGACGCAAGCTTCTGCCCCATCGTCGCGGCCTGCCACGTGGTGGCCACACCAGGCGCCAACTGGATGCTGCCGCCAATGCCGGCGAACGACTTCAGGTTCGCGAGCGACGCCGCCCAGTTCGCGCCGGAGAGGATTCCACCGGCACCACCGGTACCGGAAACGCCGCCGGCACCAGGAACAAAAGGCGGCGTGCCCCATCCACCGGCAGATCCGCCAGGGATTGGCCCGCCTCCGCCGCCACCACCGAACATCCCGATGCCGCCGAACAGCGCACCGAGAACACCGCCGCCACCGCCCGCGCCAGCAGGGGCGTACCCACGCGTGCCGCCGAACAGCCCCATCAGAGCGCGCGCCACCTGGGACGTCACCACTTCCTTGATCGCGGTCAGCATTGCGGTCTTGAAGGAGTTCCCAATTGCGGACCACACCGACTGCGACTTGGTGACGAGCGCATCGAAGACGCCCTCGGCCTGGCGTTTCAAGGAATCGAAGATCCGCTGGTTGTGGTCGCGGATCAAATCCGCAGTCCTGTTGGCGGCGTTCTGGCGCGCCGCGTCGATGGCCGCGTCCGTGGCCTCCTGGTTCGCTTGGCGGATGGCCTCCCGCTGCTGGGTGTACTCCGCGATCCGCGCCTGGATCTCGTCGGCGCGGTAACCGAGCCGCTTCATTTCGAGTTCGTAGTCCAGAACCCGCTGCGAAGTTTCGAGGTCGAAGAGTCGCTGCTTGATCTCGTGAACCTGTTCGATATAGTCGATCTCGATCTGCGCCTTCTGCTGCTCCACCCAGACCTTCTGCTCGATGGTTCTGGCGTCATAACCTTCGAGTGTCCGGAGACGTGCGTCGCGCGCAAAGCCAGCCCGCTGCTCCTGGATCTGCATCAGTTCCTTGACGTGATCCAGGTTCTGCTGGGCGATTTCCTCGTTGTACTGAAGCCGCTTCTGGAACAGTTCACTCTCCAACTCCATCCGCCGGTGAGCAGCTTCCTCTTCCGCCTTGATGTAGTCCGCAATCGCCTCGCGATTGCCCTTGTCCAGCTTCTCCTTGAACGTTTTCCACTTCGTGGACAGTTCATCTATGACCGCATCCCACGCCTTCTTGGTTAGACGAACCTGATGCTCGGCACCCTTGTCGTCGGTGAACGTGGTCCACGTCCGAATCTTGTTGTTCAACTCCGCAATCTCGCCGGCGAATCCTGGCAGCGCCTTGGCGCGCGCCTGCGCGGCGGAATCAATGGCGTCCTTTTCCGCCTTCCGCTGAAATTCGCCCATTTCCTTGGCGAGCTTCAGCCGCGCGACTACGGCGTCGACGTTCTCCTTCTTGCCTGGCTTGCCGATGGTAATCTTCGGCCCAAACTCGAAACCGCTGAAATCAAGACCGCCCTCCTCCATGCCGGGAATCAACCGCCGCCTGCCGCCCAGCACCAGTTCGCGGACCTGATCGTCCGACATTCCGCGCGCCTTCTTGAGGTCCTCGATCTTGAGCTTGCCGCTCAGGAGATCCTGGCGTAACGCCATCTCTTCCATCTCTTTGAAGCGCCGCTCGTTTTCCTCAACCATGTCGGTGTACTGGTTGTAGATGATGGCGCCTGCGGCGACCCCGCCCGTGATCGCCAACGCCATGGGATTCGCAACCGTCGCAAGCCGGCCCGCGACCATCGCGGCGGTAAGCCCCTTCACCGCCTCCGTGATTCCCATGATCATGGTGACGATCTTGTAGGTGGCCAACGCCGTGCCGACCAGCAGAATTCCCTGAGCAAACTTCTTGAGCAGGTCGGTGTTCTCGCCCAGCCACTTCACCATGTCGCGCAAGGCCTGAATGATGGCGCGCCACTCGTCCACGAACTCCTTGCCGATTTCCTTCCGGAGGTCGCGGATCTCCTGTTCGAGCCGCTTCATCTTCGACTCGGCGGTTTCGGCGGCAGACGCAGCAACGCCCTGGATTGCCGCGCCAGCCTTCATCACGGCTTGCCGGCGAGGTTCGACCTTCTCGTTCTCCGACATCGCACGGCCAAGCTTCAGTTCGGCCAGCTCGAGTTCCTTGTCGAACTGGACCTTGATCCCGAGTTGCTTGAGCGCGCGCTCCTGACCGAATTCAATGGCGCGCAGGATGCCTTCGAGCGCTTCCGGCGCAGTGAGATTTTCGTCAAGGATGGCAGCGTTTTTGGCGAGCTTGGCGAGGCCTTCCGCCTTCTCCAAACCGATGTCCGCGACGATCAGACGGTTGATCGTCCGGAGGGCGACCTCGTCTTCGAGGTTCAAATCCTGGATGGCTTGGGAGGTCTTCCTGACCACCGCCGCCGAGATGCCGTGCGCCTTGGCCAGCGCGAGCGTGGCCTGCTCCAACCGCTCGACGTGCGCGGCGTCCTTCACCGCGTCGATGGTGAATTCCTTCACCCACCGCAAGGCGGTCTTGATGGCGTCGGCCAGCAGGTTCCCGGCGGTCGCGCCCTTGACCATTGCCGCCGTCATTCCGTCGATGCCCGCCGCCGCGCCGCGCGCACTCTTTGCGGCGGTGCTCTCGATGCTCGACAGGTTGGCGTTGACGCTCTTGATCGACTGGTTCGCCTTGTCGACTTCGACGGTGACGACCAGTTCAACCTGATTACTCGCCATGGTTGGGAAGCTTCTCCCGCTCGTGCCGGTCCCGCTCTTCTTCGAGAATCTGCATGGCGATGAATTCGTCGGCGCGGATCTCGTCGAGCGAGATTCGGATTCCGAGCTTCAGTGCCGTCCGCATGTCCAGAGCGCGCCGGATCAAGATTCCGGTCTCGCTGTTCTGCGCTTCATCGATCCGGTTCAGCGGGCAGTGATCACAGCGTTCGCCATCAGGCGCGTCGGGACACAGTTGCGGATTGCACAGGTCATCGCGCCGCAGGGCCCAATGGACGAGATACCGGAGTGACGGGCTGTCCGGCCACTCACCGTTCAGAAGTTTGGGTCGCGCTCCTCCTGGAATCCGGCGTCGAGCGCGTCGATCGCGGCTTTGATGGCGACGGCCTGGTGAATGATGGGCGCCTCGCCAGCGTAACCCTCGGTCGCCTGACGGAGCTTCTTATACAGGTCGCCGGCAGCATGCAGATTGATGGTCAACTCCTGCTTGTTGAACGGCAGATCGAGCACCCGCGCGAACGCCCGCCGGTAGTCGAACACATCCTTCGCAGAAGGCATGCGCAGTAAATGGACGGTCGTGCCACCCAGCACACGTGTGGTCACGCGGAATGCATCGCCAACGTGGACCACATCGTCCACCTCGGCTTGCGCCAGCTGCTCGACGCACTTCACGGCCTCGAAGGGATCGACCTCAGCCGGCGTCTCCTCTTCAATGCGGATCTTCGTGAGCAGCGCGGCGTCCACATCCTCGGCGTTCGGGATGATCGTCTCGGAGATCCCGCGCCCCAGATTCTTGATGATGACTTTGCGGCGCCGCTGCCGCTCCGCCCATTGGTCGTCGGAAGGGAACCGGACTCGGACGGTCTTGACGCCGCCGGGAGTACGGAGTTGTAAAGCGACCGGCACGGTCGCATCAAAAACAGGAGTGGTGGTTTCCATAAAAGCTCCCTTACTGGCAGATGCCATCGACGCCGCACTTCGCGACCGCCGAGATGATGCCCGCCTGGTACATCGGCGCGCACTCGACCGATACCGTCACGCGCCCATCCGTATCGACGACCTCGGCCATCGAGAATGACACTTTCGCGAACGTCACCTCCAGCGAATTGTTCGCATCGTAGGTGAGCGTGATGACGGCGGTCCCGCTGGACTGGTTCTTGAGCTTCGTCAGTTCATCCGATCCGTTCACGAACCGCGCAACGAATTTCAGAGTGAATTGCCTGTTGCCGTACTCCATGCGGCCGCGGATCGCGCCACTGGTGGAATCTGCGGGAGTCTGGAAACCAGAGCCAGGGTAGAATCCGTCGTCCAATCGGATGTTGTTCTTGCCGCCGAACTCGAGCGAGATGATGTTCTTGTTGGTGACGTAGTTCGTGCCGTTGATCGTGAGCGCGAGAGACGCGGACGGCAGCAGTTTCTCAACGATTGCCGCGGGTAGTGTGATGCCGGAGGGTTCTGTGAGTTTGCCAGATCCAACGAACTCAATCGTGATCTTCGAGTTCGCGCGGCCGGGACCGCTGGCCACCGCGATCTGCCAGGATTCAACGGCACACCCTACGGCCGTGCGGTCGAGTACAACGGCGGCACCCGGGCGAATCTGTTCAATGAACAAGAAGAACGGCAGTTCGACAGCATCGCCGTTGGATGGATTCGGTGGTGTGCAAGTGTACGTGAAGTTCGGGTTCGTGCCCGACTTCACGACCTTGCCCAAACCGAAGGCCATCGCCCAGGCTGCAATCTCCGCACTCAGGTATTTCTCGATCGTGCCGCTCACATCCCAGGAAGTTTTGAATACCTCGGTGATGTACTCGTGGCCCTTACCGAACTCCTCGGCGTCATTCTCGGTGTTGAGCTTCGGATTAGCGAGCGCCGCGTTGAGCTTCTTCAACTGCCAGATGCCGCCGACCACGTTTGCGGTTGCGATGTCCGTCTGCTTGGCCTTGCCGAAACCGATCAGAATCTCCTGTGTTCTAACCGACATGTTCGGTCACCTCCTCTGCGCCCGCGGACGGCGGGGCACACTGCGACCAACCGGTATTCATCAACGGCACGAGCACTTCGGGCTTTGCTTCAACTTCACGCGGCTCACCCTGCCCGAAAGGAGGGGCAAGCCATACCGTCTCTTCAGTCATCGCCGATCTCCGTAAAGGTAATGGGCACTTCGAAGTAATCGAGCCCTTCCGCATCTGTCTGTCGCTGAATGAGCGGAAGGTCCATCGGATGGCACGATGGGTGGACCGTCGCATTCAGCATCGGCACCGCGGCTGAGGCCGGCACGCCCTTCGTAATCAGCCGGAACAGGCGGTAGTAGGCAGTTGGCGGATCGCCATCGAAGGTCTCGCGAGCGCGCAGGTAGAGGGTGACCTGGTGCTTCCACACTTCCGCGCTGCTGAAAGACCCGGGCGCGGTCCCCTGCCACACCGCCATCACCGACGGCGTCGGCATCTGGTGAATCGCATTCGCGAGGCTCGACCGCTTCGGATACTGATCGTGGTACGCAGAGATCCGCTGCTCGTCGCCGCCCACCTCGGCAACCAGATCCGGAATGCCCCGAAGCAGTACGACCAAGTTGTCCACCAGTTCGGCTGGGTCAATCACCGCTGTTTCCCTCCAAGTGCCCGCTCCACCAGCAATCGGCCCTTCATTTCATTCACGACTCGCCGCGCCGCCTCCACGACGGCCTCCCTGTTCTTCGGAGAAAAGACCGCCCACGCTTCGATCTTCTGGTCGACCCACGCCTTAATTCGGTCCTTGCGCGTCGAGAGGCTCGCCTTTGCCTTGTTCTCGCTCACGGTCCGGACCATGAAGTTGCGCAGCATGTCGCCGGTGAAGGTGAGGTTCCGGCGATTGCCCTTTCCAAGGCGCGTCTTCCGGATGGCGTACCGCTTCGTGAGTGGCTTCGCGGCCGAATCCTCCGGACCCAGTGCCGCGCCGACGCGATTCTTTACCGCCGCGACACCGACGTTGCCGATCTTGAACATCTGGTTCTGCCGGAGGTTCAGCCGGTCGAGCCTGATCTGCTTTTTCTGATAAATGCGAACTGAAGGCATGTCATACCTGTCGCAAGCGCAACACTGCTGCGCCGCTGGTGTCCGCCTCGATGTCGAAGACTTTATAAAGAATGGCGTCCACCGCTACCTCGTCCCCGCGCGCGGGCGCCTGCGGCAAATCCGAAAGCTGAACAAACAGCACCGCATAAACGCCGGGCGAAGTCTCTTCCGCCTGGTGCGCGGGCTCGAAAACGGCCCGGATCGTCGCCTGCGCACCGGACTCCGGCGAATACATTACCTCCCTGCCGAAAGCCGCAAGCGCGGCCCCGTTGAGGCCCTTCAGCAGGGAGGTCCAATCTGCCATGGCTCAAGCCTTCGTGCCTTTGACCAGCACTTCCGGCCGGAGGCAGATCGGCAGCGGGTTCTGCTGCGTGTGCAGGTCGGTACCTCGTCCGAACTTCCGCGGCTCCTGCTTGGCGTAGAGCGGCAATCCCAGCGTGTTCGCCGTCTCATTGAAATCAGCCGGCGCGTAATAGGTCCGGAACGTGTTCGCAGTCCCCAAAGGGAAGAAGTGCGCCTCATCGTCGGCAATGAACTTCCGGACAGTGCCGGCGGCGTCGGTCGCCTGGCCGCGATACTCCTCGAACGTCACGCCGCCGAACGTGAATCCCGTCCGGTAATCGTTGCCGAGTTGTTGGTTGCGCTGATAGTACTGGAAGGCTTCCTTCACTTTGCTGTGCGTCGTGAACGCATCGTAGAAGCCCGCCGAGCACAAGCACAGGATGCCGGTCATGAACTCGCCCTTGAGGTTGTCCTCAATGTGGCGCTTCACTTCGAGCACCTTCAGCAGCACCTCCGTGTTAGCCGTGCCGAGCACGAAGCTGACCGTCTTCGCCGTGATGCCGAACTCGCTGTACAGGTCGTAGAGAGTCGATCCGTCCGCATCCAGAATCACGCCCTTGAGCGCTCCCATGCGGAGGTGTTCGAGCGTGATTGCATGCTTGTTCCGCATGTTCTGAAGTTTCAACGCGAGCAGATTCGCCAGCGCATCCATCTCCGTTTCGGATCCGAACGCTCGGATGCCTTGCACTTCCTCCGGCAGCACGGCATCATCGTGCGGAATGTGGGGGATTACGAACGAGCGCGTCTTCCGTTTGCCTCCGGTACCGACCGTACCGGGAGCGCCGACGGGCTGCGTCGGCAGCAGGTTGAGCACGCCGCTCATCTCTTCGATGATGATGGTGCGCGTGCGCACTCCTTGTGCCGCCATCAGGTTCAACTGCTCCAGCCGCCCGTACGTGTTCGGGATCTTGTTGATGGCGGCAGTCAGCGACGCCATATCGAAAGCGTCACTCGCGAATGGATTGATCATCGGCATAGTGGTTTACGCTCCTTCCCGGACGAGGATGCCCAGCGCTTTCAGTTGCGCGATCGCGGCAGTCTTCTGCGGACCCGTGATGCCGCCCGGCCATACGATCTTCTTGTCCGAGCAGATCGCGTGACGCGCGACGATGACTCCGGGCTTGTCGGCCGCCGACGCGTCGACATCGAGCAACAGCACGCCGGCCGCGTTCTGCGATCCATCCGAAGCACCAGGCGCCAGTTGCGTTACCTTGCCACTGGCGGTGATAACGCCGACAACCGTCCCGGTCGTGAGGTTCTGACCGGAAACAACGGTCACCTCGTCGCGGCTGTAAAGGTTGTCGGCTTCGAACTTCAGCCAGTCGCCGAGGTAGTTCTGTTCGTTGAGAACGGGCATCTCAGTTCACTCCTTTCCGGGCGAGCCGCTCGACAGCCTTCATCACCGGACTCTCCGCGGGATTCGCTTTTGCGTTGGTGCCGGTGTCGGGCATGACGTGCGAGCGGATTTCCGCCGCATCCTCGGTGGCGCGAGCCTCCATCAGATGTTGCCGCGCATCAGCCGCGCTGGCATTGTTGGCGAGCAGTCCGGCAGCCCTGCCCGGCATACCCGCGAGCACGCACAATTCGACAATCTCGCGGGCCTCGGCGTAGCCTTGACTGCGGGCCTCGGCGCGGATCGCTTCGATGTCGATGGTCTCTTCACTCATGGCTTTCTTGCCTCCTCGTTGAATCGATTTGCTGGGTCGCGCCACAGCCTGGCGCAGGTCGAAAAGAGCGCTGGCTTTCGTTCCCATGCGGTCTGCGAGACCAGCAGGGATCGCTTCATCGCCGAAGTAGCGCGCAGCGTCGGTCTCGCGGATCGCGGTTTCAGATAATGCGCGGTTCCTTGCGACGGCTTTTACGAGCATTCCGTACGTGCGGTTCAGCTCGGCCTCGATCGTGGCGCGGGCTTCCTCAGTGAGCGGCACGTGAGGGTTGAAGTCGGCCTTGCGGGCGCCGGCGTGCAGGATGGTGTACTTGAAGCCGCGCTGTTCGTCGTTGGCGCTGACATCCAGATGCGTGACGATGACGCCGATGCTGCCGAGTCCGGAGGATTGCCCGGCGTAAACACGTTGTGCCCCGGAAGCCAACAGATAGGCGCCGCTGAACGCGTTCGCGTTGGCCACGGCGAAGATCGGCTTGGCCTGCCGCGCCTCATAGACCACATCGGCGAGTTCGAAGATGCCGGCGACTTCACCACCAAGCGAATCGACATCGAGCAGGATGCCCTTGATCGCCGGATCGGTCGCAGCGTCCTCGATCTCGTTCTGGAGGTCGACGTAGGATCGCATGCCCGACGCGGCATCGAGGCCGTAGGCCTTATGCACGAGGGTCCCCTCAATGGGAACGATGGCGATTCCGTCCTGCGTTACTTCGAAAGCCTTCCGGGCGGCTTGCGTCGGCGGAATAGCAGCCGCCGGTGCGGGAATCTCGATACCGATCCGTGGCGCAAGCACGGCGAGAATCACTTCGAGCTTCTGCGGCGCGATCAGCAGTGGCGTATCAAAGATTCGCGTCGCCAGATGAGGCAGAGGCGTCATTGGTTTCCTTTCGTGGATCGGAGTCGTATTCCAGCCCGAGTTCGTCCGCGCGTGCATTGTCGGCGGCAATCTCGCGGTCGATCTCCTCGGCGTCGTAGCCCTGTTCGGACACAACCTCCGCCCGGCTCTTGAATCCCGCGCGCACGGCCATGGTCTGCGCCTTGATGTCCTTCAGCGGATCGACCCATGCGAATCCGGGAGGAATCCACTTAACGTCGTAGTTGCCGTCGCCGGCGGGCAGCGCTCCCGCGAGTACCGCCGCATTGATCCAGGCCCGCCAGATGGGGCGGCACATCTGAAACACGAGCACCTGGTGCTGGATCTGCTCGCAACGACGGCGAAACTCCAGCAGGCCCGCGCGGATCGAGGAGTAGTTGACGCCCGTCAGATCGCCAGTCAACTGCTCATATGTGATACCCATACCGGCGGCAATCGAGCGCAACTGCACGCGCATGAACGTCTCGTACGTCGCGCCGACGTCTGCAGGCGTCGAGAACGTGACGTCTTCGCCGGGCAGTAAGACCTGCAACGTGCCGGGTTCGAGGCCAGCCAGCGCGGCGCCAGTCGCATCCGGATTCTGTTCACCGAGCAGCGAATCCTCGGGCGCGTTCTTCGTGACGAACCCCGCAAACATCGCAGCCGTCTTCTTGCGAACAAGCTCAGCGTCGTCGTACTGATCGAGCTCATACAACTTGACCACCACCTGTGTAAGCCAGGGCTGGCCACGGAGCTGACCGGGACGAACGGGACGGAAGAGGTGCAGAACCGACTCGGCGGGCACTCGCACGAGCTCAGTGGAGGCGACCGGGTTGAGAGCATCGCCGGGATGCTCTCTATAAAGATGATAGGCAACGCGTCTCCCAACCCCGTTGAACTCGATGCCGGCCCGGATGTAGTTGCCGTTTTCGAGCTTCCGCGTTTCGTTCGTCGGCAGATGTTCTGCTTCGAGCAACTGCAGTTGCAGTGGTACTGAAAATCCGTCCTTCGGAAGCCTCGGCCGCAGTCGGATAAAACACTCGCCGGCCTCCATGACCGACCGGCACGCGAGCGCCTGGAGTCCATAGAGATCGGTGAGCCCGGTGGCATCCGCTTCGTCAGTCCATCGGAGCCACAGCGCCTGGATCTGCTCTTTGACGGCTGCATCCGGATGAAGAGACTGCGGCTTGATGCCGGTGCCGATGCAGTTGCCCACGAAGGCATCGAGCGCGTTGGTCGCCCACGGGTTGCGCCGCACCATGTCGCGCGAACGTGACCGCAGCGTGTCGGCGTTGCGGAAGACGAGCGTGTTGATGTCGCTCATCACCGGCGACCATCCGGTGGTGCGCCGCGTGTTCGCCGCGGCTTCGTAATCAGCGCCAGCCCGCATTCCGGGCAGCCAGGCCCGAACTCGATTCCAGAGTCCCACTGTGCTCAGAATCCTTTCTCGGTGGACACGCGAATCTGCCGCGCGATCGGGACGCCGCTACTCTTGGCGATGTCGGCTTCGGCGGCCGCGATTGCCTGCTTCAGTTCGTCAATCGTCCTGTACTCGATCTCCCGGTCGCCGAACCGGACCCGGCGCACTCCGTTGGCGAGCGCATCGCGGAGCGCCTGTAGTTGCTGTTCGGTGTACATGGTCAACGATCCAGAAAGCGGGAACGAATCACGCGGCGAACGGGCGTGGCGCGTTCCTTCCGAGTTGCGGGCTCCGGTTCTTCCTCAATCGCGGCCCGGCCAACCTGATCTTCGAGAGCCTTCCAGTGGCGCTCGGTGAAGCGATCGATCCCATACTGCGCGGCCGCGGCCTGGCCGTAGATGCGCGTGTCGAGCGCCTCATTCCGCTCGCGCGTCTTCACCCACTCCGGATGGCGGTAGCCCTTCACCACCTTGGTCACGAGCTGCTCGGCGGTGAGCTGCTTGAAGAACTCCTCCGGCATCTGCGGAAAGTGGCAATAGCCCGGCGGGAACGGTTCGCCACTTTCCTCGGTGGGGCGCTCCAGCTTCAACCATCCGTAAAATTCGCTCTTGAGCATGCCGGTCGCGACCGGCCACACCTTCACGCCGCGCTTGATCTTCTTGCCTTCGACCGTCACTTCGACAGCCGCCGGTTGCCCGATGGGAGCAGACCCGCTCTCATAACCCTTGATGACGAGCACCCGTCCCGGTCCCTGCTGGCGCGCCCAACTGTAAACCTCCTGCGTCGCCCAACCGGAGTCAACAGCCATGCGCACGATCCCGAGCCGCGGTCCGGAAGCATGCGGGTACGTGGTGTTGAGCAACTCCGTCAGTCGAAGCCAGACATCCGGGCGCGATGTGTCGCCGTCGATGACGACGTGATCGACGAGCCAGCTCTCCCGGCCTCGCCCCCAGGCGACGATCTGCACCTCGATGCGGTCCCGCTGGACGTCCGCGCCCGCCGTGAGAAAGAACCCGCCCGCCGGCACGATGCCGAGCTTGTACTGTTCGCGACGGTCATAGATTCGCTGCCAGTCAGGAGCGTCTCCCATCTGCGCCCACGTCTCGCCGAGGACCGTGTTCACGAACACCTGCAACAGCGACGGATTCTTCTGCGCCTGGTCGAACGCCTTGGCCGCGTCCGCCCAACTGAACCAACCGACTGGGCTGTACAGACTCGACAGGTGGAAGCCGGCCGTGCGACCATCGCCCACCGCGCTGGGCCGCCACTCGCCGCGCGTCAGCATTGAATGCTTTTCGTGGTTCTCGATCCGCGCCGCGCAGTGCTCGCAGATGTACACCGCCTCTTTCGGTTTGTTCTTGGGCCACGTGACCTGTGCGAATTTGAGCGTCTGGAATTCACCGCACTGCGGGCACGGCACCCAGTAGCGGCGCTGGTCGCTCTCTTCGAATGTGGCCTCGATCCGGCTCAGACCCGTGACCTTCGGCGTCGAGACTACAAAAACCTTGCGTCGCGCGAACGTGCGCGTGCGGGCCAGGGCCAGGTTGACCGGATCACCTTCACCGTCCACATCGCCCGGATACCCGTCCACCTCATCCAGGAACAGATATCTCGCCGCCATCGACCGCAGGCCCACCGCCGAGTTCGCGCCGGTCATCACCAGCACGCCGCCAGCGAACTCCTTCGCGAGAACGGTATTACCCGAGTCGCGCGATCGCGGATCGCGAACTAACTTGCGCAGGACCTCCGATTCCTCGATCAGCGGATCGATGCGCTGTTTCGAGTTGCGCTTGGCCATCTCAACCGTGGGCTGCACGGCCATCATGGGCCCTGGCGCCTGGTGGATCACGAAGCCGATCCAGTTGTTGCCGCACTCGGTGGCACCCACCTGCGCGCCTTTCATGAAGACCACGCGCTCCAGCGACGACGATGGCGACAGGCAGTCCATGATTTCGCGCAGGTACGGCGTGCGGTCCGTGCGCCAGGGTCCGGGTTCGGCGGATGCGCGCGTAGAGAGTACGCGATACTGATCCGCCCACTCCGAGATAGTGAGCAGTGGATCGGGCCGCGCTCCAGCCGCGGCCGCCGAGCCGTAGATCTGGTCAACTGTTTGCGGCATCGGCAAACTCCAACAGCGCCTTGCGAATCTCCGTAGTCAGTGAGCCGTGAACCTTGGATGCATCCGACTCGGCGGCAAGCAACGCCGAGACGCGATCCGGGATGTTCAGCATGCCGTCTCGAAACGTGCGGAACTTATTGAACGCAGCCACCTGCACTTCATCGCGGCTGACCAGCTTGCCCGACCTCTCCTCGAAGTCGATCTTGGCCAGCCGCGCCATGTAGTTCTCCCGCACGGCGCGGGCGCGCGCATAATCGAGCCCCCCGGCCATGGGCTCCGCCGCCGGAGCGGGTGCCGGCTTCGGAGGCGGAACCGATGAAGCGGCCTTGCCCGCCTGTTGGCGCGGTCCGGTGTTCCGCTCCCAATCCGCATCGGCCTGCGCCACATCGATCTTTCCATCCGCGGCTGTGCGAATCCGTCCCGCCTTGATCGCCTTCTGCACGGCGGCGAGGCTGACGCCCCGGTGCTTGGCATAAGCGCGCTGGCTAACGAGTGCCATCGATCTTTCTTTCCGGAAGTCGAACTTCGACCTTGCTATTCGGGTGGATCGAAGTGATGAATGGGTTCGCCATGATCACCCGCGACGAACTGATCGCCTGGGCCACACGGAACGGCTGGAAGCTCGACCGCTGGGGCCACCTGAAGAAGGAGTTCGACAACGGCACGCACCGGCTGAAGTTAAGCCGCATCGCCGCCCGCCACGAAATCTCAACGCCGTTTGGGTATGCGCGTTTGGCGAGCGGGTACTACAAGGACCTGCAGCTAACCGCCGACGGGAAGATCGCCGGCCTGAAGTTCTGACTAAGGAGAAACCGAACCATGAGACTGTTTGCCATCGATACCGACAACAACATCACGGCCTTTCCTGCCGCGGCGCGGGTTCCTGAGGGCCAAGAGCACTTCGCCACTGAAAAGGAGCTTGCCAAGCTCGCCGCCGCCTGGCCCGGCGACCGCCTGCTCCAGATCTGGAACAGCTTCGCCGGAGTGGCGCCCTTCGACGAGCTGAAAACGATCAAGAAGTTCACGGACCGAAAGACGGCAGTGGCCCGGGTCTGGAAGGCCATCCAACGACTCGACGCCCCCGCCGCGCCACAGGCCGCCGACGTTGCGCCGAAGGGCAAACGATCGAGGAAGGCGGCCAAGGCGGAGGACGCAACGCTCACGGCGCGCGAGGGCAGTAAGAAGGCTATCGTCATCGACCTGCTGAGGCGCCCGGAAGGCGCGTCGCTCAAGGACATCATGGCCGCCACCGACTGGCAGGCCCACAGCGTGCGCGGTTTCATCAGCGGAGCGCTTACCAAGAAGATGGGCCTCAAGGTCGAGTCCTTCAAAGCCGAAAATGGCAACCGCGGATATCGCATCACTCAGTAGGCTCGCCTGCCTCACCATGCCGCCGGCCTGAACCACCGGCGGCATTCTTGTTCTTCAGGTCGTCAGCTATCGCGGCGATTCTCTCGTGGACCAGTTGTTCGCGAAGGCCGCATTCGCCCGCGCGCACGTACGTGCCATTAATACGGGCGATGATGCGATTCTCCAGTTCCGCGATCTCCTTGCGCACTTCGGCCAACAGCGCCCGATTTTGGAGGCTGACGTACGTCGCGATCAGACCAGAGACCAGCCCGGTTGCCGGAATCACGTATCGGATGAGTTGTTCTTCCATTCCTGCCCCTCGAGTATTCGCAGTTCCTCAGACCAGTCCGACAGCGCTAGGCACAGGCCGGCGACGTCCGGATGGCCACTTCTCAACAAGCCCTCGAGCTCCGCGATCTCCGCGTGGCAGCGATCGATCTCACGCAGCCGACGGGCCTCGTTCGCTGGCGACGTCGCTGAAGCTGCGGCCGTCATCGAGCGTTCCTTCCTTTCCGGTGAACTCCTGCCAGCGCCGAATGATTACGTCGCAATACTTTGGCTCCAGTTCGATGAGCCGCCCTTGGCGGCCGGCCTTCTCGCACGCGATCAACGTCGAGCCCGAGCCGCCGAAGGGATCGAGCACGGTGTCGCGGCCCTTGCTGCTGTTGCGAATCGCGCGCTCAACGAGTTCGACGGGCTTCATCGTCGGATGCAGGTCGTTCGAGACCGGCTTCTTCACGAACCACACATCGCCCTGATCCCGTGCGCCACACCAGTAGTGGTCGGTGCCTTCCTTCCAGCCGTAGAGAATCGGCTCGTATTGCCGCTGGTAGTCAGAACGTCCGATGGTGAAAGTGTTCTTGGCCCAGACAACGAACGTGGACCAGTGTCCGCCACCCTCCCGAAACACCTTCTGCAGCGTGTGCAGCTCCGAAGATGACATGCAGATGTAGATGGCGCCTTTCGTCACCGTCAGAATGTTCACGCAAGCATCGTGAAGGAACTGTTCGAAGCCGTCCCCGAGGTTGTCGTTGGCTATTTTCCGTTTCTTCGCACGGAGCCGATCCTTCATCGCTACGCCGTAGTTGACGTTGTACGGCGGATCGGTGAACACCATGTCGGCGAGGCCTCCGGCAAGCACCTTCTCCACGGCGTCGATCTGCGTGGCATCGCCGCACAGCAACCGGTGATCACCGAGAAGCCAAACGTCGCCGACGACGCTGATGGCGAATTCCGGCGTCTCCGGCGCTGCATCATCATCCGTCAATCCGGAAGCCTGCTGAGGTTCGGGCTCGGCAAGTAAGTCCTTCAGTTCGTCATCTGTGAACCCCACGACTTCAAGATCGAAACCGTCTTCATCGAGCGCGGCGAGTTCGACGCGCAACATGTCCTCATCCCATCCGGCGTTTTCCGCCAAGCGGTTGTCAGCCAAAACAAGAGCGCGCCGTTGTGTTTCGGTCAAATGGTCCAGCACGATGACCGGGACTTCGGTCATGCGCAGTTTGCGGGCGGCCAGCAGGCGGGCGTGGCCGGCGATGACGATCCCGTCGCCGCCGGCAAGAATGGGGTTCGTCCAGCCGAACTCGGCGATCGACGCCGCGACCTGGGCGACCTGTTCGTCACTATGCGTGCGCGCGTTCCGGGCGTAGGGAATCAGTTTCCCGACCGGCCAGCGCACCACCTGTAGGTCCGTCATGCGTTGTTGGGTTGAGTGGGTTTCTGGAACAGACCTAGCGCGTTATGCAGCGCCACAATCTGGTTGATCATCGGCACGACAAGAGTGATCAGCTTATCGAGGGAGAATTCCTTCGAGAGGCTGGTGCTCGCCTCGTAAGCGGATTTGATCACGTCGAGAACGAGATCGAGTTTGTGTTTCCCCTGTCCCGGCAACGGAATGGCTTCTTCAACGGCTTTGACGGCAGCCAATACGAGCGGTAGGAGCTTTAGTGCGGTGAGGAGCATGTTCATCGGTTTGGTCTCAACGAGAAATACGGGGCGGCCCACAACTGCAGCCGCCCCGGTCAGGGAAGAAGGGCCTACGCCGTCTTCGGCTGGGACTGGTTGACGACGTTGGCGATCGACGTAGTGGCGGTGGCCAGGGCCTGAACGATCTGCTGGAGCGTCGCCAGAACCGGAGTGATGGTGGCGTCCACCTGCTTGGCGACCGCCGCGGCGACTGCCTGCGCATCGACGCCGACCCCGGCCGCGCTCACGTCGGTGGCGCGGTTGGCGGGTACAGCGCCCGCCGTCAGGTTCATGCCCGCGCCGCTGGCCACGGGATTCCAGAACGAATCGTGAGCCAGGTTGTTCAGCTCGATGCTGCGCTTGCCGACCATGTTGGCGGTCTCGACGGCGTTCTGCAGGGCCTGCGACGCGATCTGGTTCAGACGCGTCTGTTCGGTCAGCGCCTGCCGTGCGGCCTGGATGTCCAGGTCCTGGTAGACGTCGTAGGTGCGCTTGATGTTGGCGTACGTCACCCGCTGATTCTCGTTGTGGGTGGCGCCGCCGGTGGCGTTCACGTTTTTGAAAGATTCGCCCGAACCAGTCTCGAACTCGCGTTCGCCCTGGTTCGGAGTAGCTACTTCGGGCATACTTGTTTTGTCTCCTTGTCAGTTGGGTTGAGTGTTTGCCGCTACCGAACGCCGCCCTTGGGTGCGTAGCAGGGCATGCCGTTCGATTTTCGGCGGATCGACTTCGCATCACGAAGCCGTAGATCACCGGCAGCAGTTGAACCGCGCTGCGCGGCAATGTCGTTGAACTTCTCTCCGGTCGTCAGCGTGGGTTGCACGCCGGTCAGATGCTCCATGCGGTGGAGGATCACATCGCAATATGCGGGACTGATCTCGATACCGTAGCCAGTGCGCTCCAACACGTGCGCGGCGGCCATCGTGGTTCCGCTTCCGAGGAATGGATCGAGCACGATATCGCCCGCATCGGAGAACGCCTTGATGAAGAACTCGACCAGCGCCCGAGGAAATGGAGCCGAATGCGATCCCTGGTTGCTCTCGGTGCGAACCTCAATCACATTGCTCGGCCGCGCCAAGCCCTCGTGTCTCGGACGCGGCCCACTCCCAAGCAGTCCGCTACCGCTCGTCGACTTCGGGTTGTCTGGCGAGTAGTCGAACACATCGTCCGAGGCATGGCTCACGGCCTCGGGCCGGAACTTGATCTGCGCCTGCCGACAGAAGTGATGGACTGGCTCCCACGCATTCTTGAACCTATTTCCCCATCCGCCCGGCACTCCGTTGTCGGTCTTGCGCCAGCAAAACTCATCGACAAACCGCCAGCCCCACTGCCGCTTGTGCGCGATGACGAGATCCTTCACGTAGAGACTGCGCTCACCGTCTACCGCGTGCTCTTTGATGTTGAGAAAGTAGGAGCCGTCCTCGGCAAGTACCGCGCAGATGATCGCCGCTACGTCCTGAAACCAATCGCTGTACTCTTCGGGTGGCACCGGCGTGAAACCGCTCGACGGATCGTACTCGCGCTGCGTTGCGTAAGGCGGCGAGGTGAAAACGATATTCGCTCGCGCTCCATCGAAGAGCCGATCCACGACAGCGCGATCGCGGCAGTCTCCGCATATGAGTCGATGCCGGCCAATCAGCCACAGGTCGCCCCGCGCGGTCACCGGGACGGCGGGCTCCTCCGGGATCTCTTCCTCTGCCTGCGACTCGGCGTTCGCGGGTGGATCCTCCGCCAACAGGCCTTCCAACTCCTGGTCGGTGAAGCCAAGCACGCCAAGGTCAAAGCCCTCGGCTTCCATCGCGGCCAACTCCGTCGCCAGCACCTCGTCGTCCCAGCCGGCGTTCAGCGCCAGCCGGTTATCGGCGAGAACATAAGCCCGCCTTTGGATCTCACTCAGATGATCGAGCACGATCACCGGCACTTCAGCCAGTTGCAACTTTCGCGCGGCAAGCAACCTGCCGTGCCCCGCCACGATGCCAGCGTCGGAATCTACCAGGATCGGATTCGTGAAGCCGAACTCCACAATCGACGCGGCGATCTGCGCCACCTGCTCATCCGAATGCGTGCGGGCATTCCGCGCGAACGGCACCAACCGGTCCACCGACCACAGTTCGATCCGCTTCGCCATCGCTGGCGCGCGATCAACTATTGAAGGATGCGACCCAGATCCAGTAGGCAACGATCAATCCCTCGCCGGCCGTGTTGGCGTCGATGTAGTAGTCCGCGGGCCGGAGCAGATCGCCATCGCGGGATTCGATCATCAGGTCATCCGCGACACCACCGCCCGCGCCCGTGGGCCAGAACTCCTTGATCACTCCAGTGCCGTTGGCCTTGTTCATACCGGCGACGCCCACGAACACGCGGCCCACTTCACCGATCACCGGCGCGAAGCGGAGCCTGTTCACGCGCAGCGCCAGGTCCGCGCTCAACCGCACCGGCGTGCCGGGAACCGGCACCGTGATCTTTCCGAACGAGCGCGCCTGCAACGAAGCCGAGTCAGCCACTGATTGCCTCCACCATCTGCATCCGTCTCCCGATCCGAGTCATCACCGGAACAGCCATGGAGTTGCCGATGGCACGATAGCGCGGCCCATCGGCGGCGGGCTTACCGCGATACGGGATGAGCGTCCAGTCATCCGGAAGTCCCTGGAGCCGTTCACATTCGCGCGGCATCAACCGGCGCACGGCCATGCGAAACCGGATGAGGCTGCCACCCGGCTGTGTGCCGGGCGCGTCGGAGCGCACCGTGCCAGCCGTGTCGTACTCGCGGACGCCAGTCTGCCCCTCCTGTACGCACACGGCAATCTGCCCACCGCCGTTCGCGTGACTGCGGTCATGCGGCATCGCCCTAAGCGTTGGAGCAAGATCGCCCGCATCTGCGCCGTGATCCTTAGCCGAGAAGGCGGCGACCAGCGGAGTGCCGCGTCCCGTGCCATCCTCGCTGGCGTCGAACCCGGCGCCACTGAGTGCATGCGCGACGAACGTCTCGCTCTCACCGTCCATCCGCCCGCTGCCGCCCTTCCCGTTCAGGGCGTGCGCTACGAACGTTCCGGCGCGGTCGAGGTCGTCGCACCAGCCACGCACTCCAGAGCCGCCGCCAAGAGCACCGGCAACTTCTTCCTGCGCCTGGCGGCGCGGCGGAGAATTCCCGCGCAGGCCTTCGCGCTCAAGAAGTACCGCCGCGGCACGTCGCCAGTCTCCAAGATGTCCGACAAGGAAGACGCGACGGCGACGTTGGGGCACTCCGAAGAACTGAGCATCCAGGACCCGCCAGGCGCAACCATACCCGACGTTCGCCAGCGCCTCGAGGATCGTGCCAAAGTCCCGGCCTTTGTTCGAGGACAGAACTCCGGGAACGTTTTCCCAGACAATCCAACGGGGCCGAAGGCGGCCAGCAAGCCGGCAAAATTCGAGGGCCAGGTTGCCACGCGCGTCATCCAAGCCGCCTCGTCTTCCGGCGATGGAGAAGGATTGACAGGGAGTCCCTCCGGCCAGAACGTCGATTGGACCGGTGTCCTCGCTAATGACGGTGAAGTCTCCACGATTCTCGATGCCCGGAAAACGGTGCGCCAGCAGCGCGGAGCAAAACGGATCGATCTCAGCGAACCACGCAGGCCGGAACCCGAGCGGCTCCCAAGCCAGGGTCACCGCCTCGATGCCGGAACATACGGAGCCGAAGATCATGGGGCGAGTGACAACCTCGGTGGTCAGGCGTCATCGCGCGCAAGTCCATGCAACGACGCAGGCCGCACCACGACGCGGTGACAACCGGACCGACCACCGACAACCTCTTTTTCGTTCTGACGGTAGCGAAATTGTGCCATCCGGACACCCGAGCCTGAGAGGCCCAGGAAGGACCCACGGTTGCTAGGCGTCTTGCCCAATGTGCCCATGGTCCGCGATTCCCTCTGCCATCTTAGGAATTTCCTCAGATGCATCGACTGCCATCACGGCTGCCGACTCACGATGCAATCCGTCACCACGGCCAAGAAGATCGGACGCAACTCGTCACGCTTGCCGAGCCTCTTCAGCTTCCATGCAAACGGTCCGCTCTCCAGGCGCTCACGATAGCTGTAGCGAGTGCCGCTGCGCACTGTCTCCTCAACCGAGGACGATCCATCGCGGCGCCTGGCGAAGATCGCCTTCAGATGCCCCTTGCGGCCATAGGCCGGACTGACGAGGTCGAGATCAAGAAGACGCCGCGCGGACTCCGGTGAGCGATAGCCCATCGGCGTCCCGTCCGCGGCGTAAAAGGGGATTTGCTGATGCACCTGCTGAGAAGACACTTCTGCTCCAGGATGGAAAGGAGGGAAAGGGATTAACGAGCGTCCCGTCGCTCGGCCGAGCTGTTGGGTGGAGGCTCCTTCGTGGCGTCCGCTTTGCGTCTGGCCTCTCGAACCGAGTCTCCGATGAATAGATACTCACGAGACCCTGAAACTGTCCAACCGAAACTGCGCCATCAACGAACACGCCGTATCCAGGGCTGATCCACGTTTGGATTGTAAAAGCGTTGGCGCACGTTGTTCACGAGGATGATCTCGATGGAGTGCGTCGTCACCTCCCCGATGCGGTCATCAGGCCGGAGATAACATACAAGGCCTCGTTCGTGGCCCAAGGTGAACCGCGACGAGCCGCCGGTCCCGTACAGACTGTCTTGCGTCCAACCGAGTGCCAATGCCCGATCCCGGATCACATCGACTTTCGCCACGGCATCAGCCAGAGCGGTGTCCGCAGGCCGGGAGACGTGGCAAGGGCGATCTGGTTCAGGGACCGGCGGCACGTAGTCGCGAGCATCGAGGGTGCGGACGGCCTCCAGGAGCGCAGCCTCGCCCAATTGATCGATAGCCCACTGGTGGACGGCATTAAACTTGCCCCGGAGCTCGTTGAACGCATCGCGCCCGAACTGGCCGGCATCCGTGGCCATCTTCGCCAAGTTCATTTTGGAGCGCAGCCACGCATAGTATTCGGGATCGAGGCGGCGATACGCCGTGTCGTTGATTTGGACATCGCGAGCGAACGCGTGTGGCTGATCTGTTTTCCAAGACTGGAGGTCGGTGGACACGAACAGGGCAACGCGCGTTCGGTGTTCCGGTGTACCGGTCTCCGAATCCTCTTTTGCTTGGACCGGAACACCGCAATCGCATGAACCGGAACCGTTTAGCTCGGTGTGTTCCAGTGTTCCACTTGGTGCAGTGGATGCGCCAAACTTCCTATAAGAATTCGACGTGTATGCGTCGCTTACCGTGTTCTGGTCATGCATGCATTTCTCTCTTTACGCGTACGCGCGCGTGAATATACTGGAACACTGGAACACGCCCATGAAAACAAAGCACATGGACTGGAACACCAACTGGAACACGGACTGGAACACCGGGAGAAACTGGAACACGCCATTCACCGTTCCTCCAACGGCCGCCGGTAACGCCACTCCCGCGCGTGCCGTGGTCCTGCATTGAATCGGCTCCATCCGTGCGCCCGAAGGCAACGTGCCACACGATTTCGATCCGCTTGCGTCCACATGTCCTTCTTCCTTTCGAGGCAAACCGCCAGGACATCCGCGATGGACACGGAGTCCCGCTCGCTAGCCCACGCCAGGATAAGTTCATCCCATGGGTCGCCTTCGTAACGGTCCGCCTGTTCCTCGGCGGCTTCACGGTTCAAGGAGATTGAATCCAACCACCAGGGCTTTCCGTCGAAGTACAGCGACATAGCCTCCGCCCACAACTGATCGCGGACTTCCGCGAGGGCCTCGACGTCGATCACTGCCGCCTTACACTCGACCGGCCAGAACCGTCGCCCGCCCGTCTCATCTCGCAGATACGTCCCGTGATTCACGCTGCCGGCAAACACGCACTGGCGCGGTGAATCGATCGGACGTTTGCCGTAAGGTGGCCGGAAGCGATCGGTCATCCGGCTCATGAAAGCTTTGATCTTGCCAATGTCAGAGCGCGACATCGAATCGAGCTCCGCAATTTCGATCACCCACACGCCGCGCGTCTGGAGCGCTGCGTCCTTCGATCCCAGGTCGGCAATCTCGTCGGTGAACCAGGGCTGAGCCAGCGCGCGCAACGCTGTGGATTTCCGAATGCCCTGTTCGCCCTCGAGGATCAAACAGCAATCGGCCTTGCAGCCAGGCTCAAACACGCGCGCCACGGCCGAGATCATCCAACGCGAGCCAACGGCGGCTGCATACGGAGATGGATCGACGCCGAGGTAATCGGGCAACCAGGATTGCAGCCGGTGAGTGCCGTCCCAGGTAAGGTCCTTCAGATACGCTCGCACCGGATGAAACAGCCGCTCGCGTGCCACTGCCTCCACGGCCTGACCGGTGACATCGGTCGAAACAAAGATCCCCTGGTGGTGCAGCCACTCGGTCGTGAGGGTGTCGTGGTTGGGCGTCCAATCGGATGGCACTTCGGCATTGGGCTGCATCCACGGCGCTGGTGTTTGTAGCACAGTGAAGTGTGCGAACTCGTTGTATGCCAGCACGCCCGCCCACTCCGGCGCGCCGCGCAACGCAGTGATCGCGTTCGCAAGCACCGGTTTGACAGTGCCATTCAGATTCAGCAGCAGGCTATCGCGCCAAGTGCCGGACTGACTGTCAGCAGCCGTTGCCGTTTGCGGCCTCGGCCCACGACCGTTGGCTGACCGTCGCCCTTGGCCGTTGCGGCTGTCGATCCGGACGACTTTCATCTGCTGCTTCAGCGCGGAGATCGGAGTTCGCCCCTTGCCGCATTTGTCTTGAATGAGGCGCAACAGGCGCGGCTGTTCGATTGGATCGACGTGGCGCACTTCGGCGAGGATCGGCTCCAGGATACGGGCGAGGTCTGCGTCTGGCGTCTCCTGTGACAACTTCGAGATCGCCAGCTCGAGCGGCGTTTGCGCAGTCGCGAGAATCTGCTCGAAGTCGGCCGCCGTGTGGCCCGAAGCGAAGTACTCGTTGACGTCGATCTTGGCATCAGCGAGAAGCGCATCAGCGTCCGGGCTCCCTTCGGGTAGTCCGGCCAACCGCTCTCGCGCAGCGCGCTGCTTATCACCAAGGGGTAATACGGCAACTCGTGTCCCTATACCGTGGCCCGACAGGATTCGCGCTGTCTTCAAACCGCCTTGCATGCCGGCTTCCGACACTTCGTTGTCCTGGCAGATGAAAACCGTCTTCACACCGGCGAGCTTCGGTAGCAGGCGCTCCCAATCTGCCTCACGGATCTGCACGGTGACTGGAGACACAGCCGGGAATCCATGCTCAATCAAGGAAATGCAATCCGTCACACCCTCGGTGATGACAACCCGCTCAGGACGTGTAAGTAATACGTCCTCGCCGTAGAGAACGTCGTTCCGAATGCATGCTGCGACGTGACTGTGATCGCGCTCGTTCCGGATCGCGAGTTTCTTGTACTTCGCCTTCTCCCAAACCTGGTCGGGCGTCCATGGCGTCCGGCGCCCGATCATGAACACAACATGGCCGCGGCTCCAATACGGAAACACGATCCGGCCATCGAAGAACGGCGCGACGCCATCCTGCGCTGTTGGGCGGAAGGCTGAGGTGGCCGTGAGTTCACGCATTGTGAACGCTTCCGGACCTTCTCTCAACACCCGGGCAATACTCGGCTCGGTATTGTCGGCAAAGCCGATTTTCAGCCGCTGGATTGTCTCCTCGCCGATCCCGTACTGCGTTCGAAACCACGTCAGGACGTCCGCGTTACCAGTGAGGCGCTGATGGTATAGCTCGGCAAGGGCCGTGAGAGCCTCGCGCACACGTAATGTCAGTCGATGCTCCTCCTCGGCCTCCTCGGGGTTCATTGAGGCGATCTTCGATAGCGTCGCCAAGCCGACACGGGCCGCCAGGAAATCCCGAGCACGGCGGTGGGACTCCGGCATGCGCCCGACCTGACCGCGCGTTACGCAGCCGTGATGCACGAACTCGACGAGCTGAAGAACATCACCGCCAACTCCGCAGCCGAAACAATACCAGCCCTGTTTGTCGAGCATGATGTGCAGGGAGCGGTGCGACTGGCTCTGGTGATTCGGACAATCACAGAACAGCGTCTGTCGTGATTCCTGAAGAATGCGGCCTCCCAGCAGTTCGCGCGCGAGCGTGCCGATCTCCACGTCGGTGACTTTCCGGTAGTACGTGTGAACATCCACCTGAGGCACGGTCACGGCCGCGCCTCCGGCTGGAGCAGGAATGACAGAAACGTGTTCCGGCGATCCACCTGACGTTTGGCCGCGCAGTTGTCGATGCCCCAGCAGTCGCCGACGATGATCACGGATTCTTTCGCGCGCGTCACCGCCGTGTAGAGCAGGTTTCGGTGGTGCATGAAGGAGTGCGACTTGTGCGCAACCACAACGGCGCAGGGAAACTCCGAGCCCTGCATCTTGTGAATCGACGTTGCGTACCCGAGTTGCAGGTTGCCCAACGCGTCCGAGTCCTTGCGGATCTCCACCGGCATCCCGTCGAAGTTGACTGTGAGACCGCCACCGGCTTCGGCACCCATGACGACGCCCATCGCGCCATTCATGACACCCAGCTCGTAATCGTTCTTCGTCTGGATCACCTTGTCGCCGGCGTAGAACAGTGGCCGGTGTCCTGGCTCCACATCGGGCGGATCGAATCCGTACAGCTTCCTCTGAAGCAGGCGTTGCAATTCGATGTTCAACTCGATAGTCCCGAGTGGTCCTTTGTGCGTTGGCGTGAGCACCTGCACGTCGCGGATCAGGTCATAGCCGAGGCGCTCTTGAAGGACTTCCTCAAACAGGAGCAGGAGCATGCGGCGCACATCGTCCCGATCGGTGAACTTGTCGATGACGTACCAGGGACGCCGCGCGCCGATCTGCTCTTCGGAAGTTGCCCGAACTTCACCGGACAGGACGGCGGTGGAGTTCTCCTTCAGTACGCCAGCCTGCCTGATGATGCGGGTGAGCAGAACTGTCGGGATCGCCCGAGATCGTGTCAGATCCCGGAGAAGATTGCCCGGGCCCACTGGCGGCAATTGATTGTGATCACCGACGAGTACGACGGCGGTTCGCTTCCGGTCCACTGCCTGGAACAGCCGCGAGGCAAGAGTCACGTCAACCATCGACACTTCGTCGACGACGAGAATGTCGGCTTCAATCGGGTTAAGCGCGTCACGCGAGTACGTGTGTCCGTTGAACCCCAGCAAACGGTGGATCGTGCTTGCCTCATGCGCGACGACTTCCTCGAGCCGCTTGGCCGCCTTGCCTGTAGGCGCCGCCAGGACGACTTTCAATTCCAGATGCTCGGCAATGCTCGTGATCGTCGAGACTGCGTAGGTCTTTCCGCTCCCGGCGCCGCCGGTCATCAACGAGATGGAGAAAGTCAGGGCGTTCCTGACCGCCTCTCTCTGTTCGGCATTCAGTTGACCGCCCTCGGCGTCAAGTAGCGGTTCCACATCGGCTATTGCGTGTGGGCTCCGGTCACTGGCACTCCTGAGCACCGAGGCCAGTTCTGCCTCGATGCGGTGAATCTCCGGGTCGGCCACGACTAGCCGCTCGAACGGATGGCTGACCAGCAAGCCTTCCGCCAACATCGCTTCGAGATGACCTTCGATTACCTCGCGGCTGTCGAGCGTGTCCATCACAAGTAGCGTGTTGGCACGGTCGAGCAGATCTTCGTACTCCACCCAGCAATCGCCGTCATCAAGTGCAGCGAGCACGCTGTAGTGAAGCCCGGCGCGAATCCGCGAAGGCAGGTCCTTTGGCACGCCCATCTTTCGCGCGATCTTGTCAACACGCTTGAAACCGAAGCCGGTGATCTCGCGCATCAACACGTACGGATCGCGCTCCAGAATCGGCACTACCTGGCTGCCGAACTTGCCGACCAGCGTGGTCACCTGGTGGTGGGTCAACCCGAAGGCCGCCAGATACGCCATCGCGGTGTTGAAGTCCGTATTGGCGATCCAGATCCGCTGCAAGTCAAGGACGTTCTCGATGGGGACCTTGGCCACCGCCGCAACCGCCTCGGGACTGGCGCGAATTGCGGCATCGAATCCACCGCCGAATTCATCGGCGATGAGTCGCGCCTTCGCCGGACCGATGCCCTTCACGTCCGGATGATTGGCGAGGAAGTTTGCCAAGCCTTTCGGATTCATCTCCGGATCGTGGCCCATGAACTCGGCCTCGAACTGGCGGCCGTACTTCGGGTGCTCCACCCAATGCCCCTCGAACCGAACCGGATCCGATTCCCTCACGAACACTTTGCCTGCGAACTTCACGATGGAGCCATTCGCAGTGCGAAGGCGGCCGGCACTGAAGGTCGGGCCCGAATAGAAGACCGTCTCCACGACACCGCGGATGCTCGCGCGTTCCTGTGTCATACACTCCACCTCGTGTGAGCGGCGAGCATGTAAGCCTGCGTGAAACGGCAGGCCGCCTGGCGACTCCCGCAGAAGAAGACCGGAACGCGGAAGTCGAGCACGATCGACAGCGCATTCCCGAGGACCGCATTGGGATGAGCCCGACCGCGAAAGCGGGCCTGCAGTACATCCATCAATCCCGCCTCAACGACGACGCACGCCGCCCGGTGCTCAGCCAGTTTCTGGAGCTCTGCGCGAAATCGGCTCCGGTTGTGAATCACCGTCGAGACGAAGTCATCGAGCGATTTGCGCTCAACCGCGACGATCCCATCAAGTCCGTCAACGGAGTAGTCCCCGGCCGGCAGCGCCCGCCGCACGGCAGCCGCCAACAGGGGATCGAACGAATATGGCTCTTGTTCCCGCGTGTCGATGATGATGGTCGTCGGGCGCCGCTCAGAACGGCTTGAGGGCATCGCCGGCTTCCTGGCGGAACTTCCCTGGCGCCATGTCATTCTCGATGCGGCGGTTGAAGAAGATGTTCTCGTTGTCGCCCTTGGTTTTCTTGGTGACCTCGAGCTTCACGTCCAGCAGCTTCTTCAGGTGCTTCGGCAACTCGGAAATCTTGTCGAGGTCAAGGCCGCACGTATGGAGATCCGTCTTCACGTACTTCAGCGTGTTGTGCGTGATGACGCTGTTACGCCACATCAGCCGGTTCACGAACTTCGGAGCGATGACGCGCAACGTCCACTTCAACATCGGATTCCCGCTCGTCTGCGACTCGACCAGTTCCACCTTCTCGACGTTGACCTGGTACTTGCCATCGGGCACGCTCTCGAAATCGCCGCGCTCCTCGGGCTGCTCGGAGCGAAACTCTTCGTCAAATTGCGATAAGTCAATTGCACGTTTGCTCATGGTCATTTCTCCCGTTTGTGAATCACTTCGCGGCCGCCTTTGCTGGACCGTTCGCGGGTGCCGCGGCCGCGTTGAAGCCGTCGAAGAACTTCTTGAAGTCGAGGTCCAGCGTCTCGGGCAACCGGCCCGTGCGGTCGCCGGCCTCGTAGTACAGGCTCGGCTTGGTGCGAATCACTCGCCGCATGACTTGGGCCCCGTCGTCACCGGTCGCGGGATCGAGATCGCAGTACAGGACCATGTCCACCATGCCGAGCACGATCTTGCGAGCCTTATCCGGCAGCGTCGGCACGATGCGCGTGTACTTGCCCGTGCGGCTGTCGATCTCGATTTCCTTGGCGTGTGAGATCAGGAACAACCCGTATGGCAGGAATGCCAGTTTGGTCAGCACACGCTGGAACTCGTTGTTGACGAGAGCGTAGCCTTTGCCGTAGCCGAGGTCCGACTCGTGCTCGATCTTGTATTTCTTCACGATGTAGTCGGTGCAGAACTTGTACGCGTTGTCGATGGTGTCGATGATTACCGTCTTGAACGGGTGTTTGCCCTCGACGACCTCGGCACAGGTATTGAGCAGGTCCTCCCAGGACTGGATGGGCACCTGGAAGACATCCAGTGCATTCAATCCCGGTTCCGTGGCGAGAAAAATCGCGCCATCGGACTGCGCACAGAACGTGGACTTCCCGATTTTCGTCTGCCCGTACACGAGGACGGTGAGATCCGCGAGGTTGGGCTTCGGTTCGGTCTTTGCGGTTGGCAGAATGGACATAGTTCTCCTTTTCAAAAAGCTGGCGCCGGCGTTTCGCTCGGCAGTACGCGAAGCTCCTCGTTGGGCGCAACGCGCTGGTAGAAGTTCTCGATCAAATTCGGATTGCCGTTCGAGCGGCAAAGCGCGAAGTAGGGGCAGGGCCGCTGGTAGTTGAAGCAGAAAGCCGTGTTCTGGTAGAAGATCCCACGTCGCCGCGCATCGAGAAAGGCCTGCGTCAGCTCCCACAACTCAGCGCGGAGAATCTCGAACCGATCGCGCGACAGGTACAGCATCTCGCGATGCAGCATCGTTGGGTCGGCGTACTTCTCGGCGAGTCGCTGCTGGTATTCTTCGTCGGTCTCCGGCATCCGGCGCCTCGCCGTGGTTCTACCGGTTTTCGATTTCGCCAGCAGCTCAGCACGCCGTGCCTGATATTCGTCTTCCGACTCGCCTTTCCCCTGCTGGAGCTTGGCCTTTACCAGGACGTTGTAGAGAATCCCGGTGATCGGGATGCCCATCGTCTGCTCGATGTAATAGGAGTAGATAGTGATCTGGAAGTCCGTCCAGAGTTTCTCCAGGTAATCCGAGTCGATCTGTGCGGCGGTCTTGTGTTCAAGCACAAAGTACTCGCCGCCGATCCGCACGATCCCGTCGACCTTGCCGGCGAGCACGAAACTGCGCGATGCAGCTCCGGTTGCCGGATTGACGATAGGACCCTCGAAAGTCTTTTCCAGCGCAATGACCTCGAACTCCTCGACGGCGTACCGCGCAGCGTAAGCCCGGATCATGGCTGTGGCGAGATGCCAGTCGCGGCGCTGGTTGTCATCCTGAAGCCGGTTGGGGCACAGCCGGTCGATCAGTGCCAGCACCTCGGCCGGGTCACGTCGCTGATGCCACGTTTGCAGACATTCGTGGATCAGCGACCCAAAGTGCAGGTTGCGGTCACGCTGGAGCGGTACGAGCTGATCGACGTAGCGCCACTCGACTGCCTTCCGGCAGTTCCGGAACAGCGACCACATCGAATACGTCGTGATCATGGGAGAGGTGGCCATATGGATCGCCCTCACACTGCTCGGCGGGTCCCGCCTTGAAACAGGCTCGGCTCCACCAACCGGCGCGTCCGTTTGCCGGAGTTGAGGTGATCCACAATGAGCCTGCTCAGCAGGCCAATGTTCGACGTGCTGCATGCCATTGCCCGCACGTTGGGGTCGTGCAATCCGAACTGGCCGATCTTCTTTTGCATGTCGCGGTCGATGCGGAGGCTCTTTCCGGACCAGAACGCCGGATACCCGGAAATCACATCCGCGAGCGCGAAGAGAAAGCCGGTTTTGAGGTGAGTTGCACGATCTTTGTAGAGGATGTTGCGGATACCCCACGCGGCGTCGATGAGATCAAATAGCGTCTTGATGTTCTCGACCATCGTGTTGTGCCCAACGTTCGCCATCATGGGCGGCAGTGCCTGCCAGATGCCGGGCAGCACGCCATAACGGCCGGCGCCAAATTGGGAATGGAGGCGCATGACCGTCTTCAGGAACGAGAGCGCAGTCAGCAGTTCCTCGCGGCGCATATACTGCGACCAGGAAACACGCTGATAGAGCACGAACGACTCTTCGGCACAGAGCTGATAGAGGCGGTGCAGCGACGGGCACTGCGCAGTGCGATTGCGGAGCAACACATTTGGGGAAAGCCGCGTCCTGCGCATGTTCAGAATGTCGAACCGCTCTCTTTCCCACGGCTCCGTAGTCGCAAAGTGGATCATTGCGCCTACCAGGGGCTTGCCGCCCTCAGACGCGAACTGCCTGGCTGCGCTGATTCTTTGGAGACCGTCGATGATGTACACTTCGCCGGTGATCGTGTACGTCCCATCGGAGTCCGTACATCCGTACTGTTCGCCACGGACCGCAAGTTCCACATCGGGCACCCGGCCAGCCCCGTCGCGAAACGCTTCCATGAGTCCTTCGATCGTGGCCTTCCGCAGCGTTTCGCGTTGGTAGTCGGGCTTCAGCAAGCCCGCGAGTGACGCGGGTTCGATCACCCCGCGCAAGACAATCTGGCGCTCAGCCAACTCGTCCAGTGCGCCTGACAAGACCCTTAGTGCGTTCATTGTTTCTTCTCCTGGATTCCCAACCGAAATGCGTTCAGAGGATCGGCCGCGATAGCCTTCTGCTCGATCTCGGCGTTCACCGCAGCAATCGCATCGCGGATATTCGACAGCAGCCGTTCAGCCTCTTCGAATTCACCCGCCGTCTCGCCCAGCCACCCAACCAAGTGGGCGAGATGTTTTGTTGCCTCTATGAAGGAAAGGATCAGTCGTGCTAAACGGTCGATCCGTTGTGACCGCGTGGTCCGCCCCGATGTGGTCGAAGCCGAAGCCGTTTCCTTCCGAGAGTTCGGATCGTCCCTTGTCGCCGCATCAGTCGAGCTCGTCGCGGATGCCGTCGGCTTACGTTTGCGCCGGCTCTTGCCGATCTTGCTCGTGTTCTGTGTGTATGTCTTGCCATTGCGATTCACGGTACGAGCGGCCATCTTAGGAATTTCCTCAGATGCTTCGAGCTGCTGCCGCCAGTTCGTGACGGTCTTCTGGTCAACACCAACGTGCCGGGCGATCTGGCTGTCGCTCACGGCAGATCCGTTCGGGTGAAGTAGCGCTGCCTTCACAGCTCGTTGCTTGTCCTGAGTGGTGCGCCGCAGGCCATTAGATTTGTTGGCGCTGAAGCTGTACCACTGCGCCTCTTCGAGCGTTCCCTGCCGGATTTCACATTCAATTAGATCGAGGCCGGCAGCTCCAGCCGCCTTGACGCGATGGAAGCCATCGGCAAGCCAGTAGCGCGCGCCATCGTAGAACACGGTCACCGGCGGGAACTTTGCGCTGCTGCTAATCGCCTTCGCGTAGTCATTGATCGTGTCGGGATCGAGCGCGGCCCTGGGCTGGGTGCCACCGTCGAGCCGGATACTGGCGATAGGAAGCGTCTCTGCATGCTTCATACAGCGCCTCCGCAGTGCCGGAGCGTTTCTGGGGTCACGCCAGCCTTCATGAACGCCGCCCGAATCTCTTGGATGAGCTGGTAGATTCGCGACCTCGACTTGCCAGTCACGCGCGCGGCTTCACGCGGCGTACGCTCAGAAAGCAGCCGGGCGAGTCCCTGGAGGTGCTCGGGCAAGCGTGAGACGGCAGCTTCAAGATCGAGTCGCAGGTCGTAATTCGCTTCCGTACGCGGGTGGGACGCGCGGCCGTTATCGGCTACCCACTGAGTTCGCCGGCGGTGCTGGGCGGCCAACTGCGCCGCTCGGTGCCGCACCACGCCGAACATGAAGCCGCGCAGGTCGCCGCGATCCGCGTCAAACTGCGGGAGCCGCTCCAGGTAATCAAGAAGAAGGTCCTGGCGAAGGTCCTCCCATTCATCGCGTCTGAAGCCGTTGCTCCTCACCATCCGGCTCGCACGAATCTCAGCCTGCTGAATAACGAACGGGTCCACGGAGGTCACTGCTCCACCTCCGCGGGCATGGCTTCAATCACCATGCGGAAGGGAAGCCCGTGCCGGACTTCGATCATCTCGACGGTGCCCTGATTGAGGCGGCCGATCTGCGTGAAGAAACGCTCGACCTGGCTGCGGAGCCGAAACCGATCGAGGCGTGATTCGGTGCGCGGACTGTCGTCGACGTCCAGCTTCAATTCCACGAACACGCGCGGCACCGGGTTGAACTGCGGTTCGCCGTCACGAATTTCCAGTTCCTCGATGCGTCCGAAGTTGATCGCCTGAAACAGCCGGAGGAGTTTTTGTTTCGCGGGAGAGAGGTCCTGAAGGTCCATCGTTCACTCCCCCATCCGGCCGCGATTGCGTGCCAGGAATTCGTCGACGGCTGCATGCGTTCGCGGCGGCCTCATTGATGCCGGCTCGAAGTCCTCGCGTGCAGCGCCGCCCCGAAGATTGCGAAGCAGCTTCACCCGGATCCGGTCGAGCCGCTTCATGAGCGACCAAAGGATGTCGTCGTCGAGACTATGAATGGCGGCGATGCTGCCGACCAGGAGTGCGATGTCGTCGAAGGCGTCGCGGATCAGCGCTTCGTGCTCGGCCGAGACTGGCCCCGAAGTCACCGCCGCGTCGGCCGCCGAACGCTTGGCGTTTGTAGCAGGTGAAATCATCTTGTTCCCCTGCTTGGCCATTTGTGAAATCTCACGATTGGCCCTGTTCCGACCCCGCTTCAGAAGCTAAGCTATTGAAACAACAGATCTAAATTCTCTGAAGATTTTCCCTGGAGGCCCTCGGCAATTGTGAAATTCACAAATCGGCGGTCACAGCGAAGCCTCCAGAAACTCGATTTCCCCGTCGCTCAAGGGCTTACCGGCAAGCTGGCCACGAGCCTATTGATTCGCCTTCTGTTCGCCTGCTAAGATTGCGTTACATGAAATTCATTCCGGACTGCTCGGGCAACAACGCCAACGCTCCCGCTACCTGGTAGAACTTCGTCTCGCGGCGCTTGGCCCCTTCAGTCCGAGGGGACAAGTATGCCGATGTACTACACGCCAAAAGTGCTTCTGCGGCAGGTGCCAAACGCGCTGCTATGGGAGTACTTCATAGAGAATCGAAAACAGCTTCGTGATCTTCCATGGGGCCGACTGCGGGAGACGGACGTGGAGCCAATCCATGACGCCCTCCTCGCACTGCCCGAAGCTGACCGCCGTGAGATCGGCGGCCACTTCCGAGCCATCGCTGAAATGGCCAAGCGGGAGTTCACTCCGTGGTTAGTCCGGATCGCTCGCGAGCGCGATATCGATCTGGTGAAACCTTTTCGCCGGAAGTCCTGCGCGTACGAGCGCGCGTTCTGGATGTTCTTGAAACACCCGGACGTGTTCGAGGAAGCTCGAACGCTCTCGCACTGGGAACGGCTGCCACGCCGTTCGATGGAGAAGCGAACCGGGTTGCCGCCGATGGACCCTGAGATCACTCCGGACGTCCTGGAGCAATTCGGCCGTGCGATGGCCGAATACTACCAGGAGAATCAGGGACGCGGCGATCACTGCAAGGTCGAGCACTTTCTGCGGTCGGGTCACATTGATTTCTTCTTCGCCTATCCCGCCGACTACGCCGACGTGCTCATCGGTTATGAGGACGGCGGCAACTTCGCGCGCAGGGAATGGAAGCCGGCCTTCGAAGTGATCATCAGCTTTGACCGGATAGCGGGATCGCTGGATCTCTACGCCGAAGGCACGCGAGACGTCCGGGATGAACTGGTCTCGATCTTCGCGCGAACCGTTCTGAAATTGAACTTCGAGCCGCCCCGCGCCGCCAAGCCACCCTACAATCTCCAGTTGCTGCTACAGCCGGGATTCCAGTTCCCCACGGCGCCCGAGGACAATGTCCGCTGGGTCAAGATGCGGACAATCCGGGTGCGAAAACAGGCCAGCGTCGAGCAGATTCTATTCGACGTTGGAAGCGGGGAGGCCAGGCGGGACATTCATGACCTCATCGACGAGGCGCTCAATCAGATGAATCTGCCGCGGGAACGGCTTGTTGCGACTCAGGCATCGTTCCAAGCAGGTTTCGAAACAGGCAGGAAGCAGCCGAAAACGGTCAACTTCACCATCACCCATCCGTCCGGCTGCACGCTGCGTGATAGCGATGAAGACCTTACACTGCGCCGCTATCTGCGGCAGTGGAACATCGCGTCATGATCGACCTGGTTCAGCAGTTCTGGCTCCGATGCGAAGAAGCGGAACCGGTCTTTTCCGCAGACGAGATCCGCTGGACACCGACAGAACAATTTGATCTGCTGTGCGGGCACGGACTCCTGAAGGAGGCGGCACGGGCTACGTGGGCGATCTGTGATGCGTGCGGCGATGGCCACACTGAAGAAGTCATGTTGATCAGTCGTGGCGCGCCCGGAAGTCTGATGCCGTTCATTCCGTGTCCGGAAGTGGGTGGCGTGCCGATCGAGCCGGAACGCTTGCGCCGATGGGCCCCCGACCTGGACCTGACCGCTCGCAAACTTCGCGAGACCCTGGGCCTTGTCGGTGGTCTATCGCCGCTCTGGCCGGGACGCGTCTGGGGCCTAGGTCGTCGGCACGTCGCCGGCCGCTTCCGCGATTTCTTTCTCGTGTGCGGTGGCGCCCGTCCGGATGCTCATGTGCTCTTGGCTCGCTGCCATCAGATTGCGGATGCTCCATCGCCGGTGATCCTGGTGCCAACTCGGTCTCCTCAACAGAAACAGTGGCCGGCGTTCCGCCTTGCTGATATCGCGGCGATCACCGAAGAGGGCATGACCCTCGACATGGACTACATTGCGGACGCCGTTCCACGAGACGTCTACGCTGGGACGGCCAAGACCATTGCCACTTTCCCGGTCGGCGAAGACCCGACGTGGGAAGACCTGCGTCTCACCGTGCGCGAGAACGGCATCTTCGCGGAGCTGCGAAACGAGCAGAAAGAGCTCAGCCTGGACGACTTGCAGTTCACTGGTGGTGATGACCGGCTCTGGCAACTGCTCCGCGCATTCGCACGCTTTGGTGGCGAGACGCCTGCGCGCAGTACCTCTGCGTCCAGCCGGGATACCGGGACCTTCCGAAAGCAGGTCAGCGATCTTCGCCAGCGTCTGAATACTGTGTTCCCAATCGCCGGCGAGCCGATCCGCGCGCTCCACGGCAAAGGCGCATATCGCTGCGTCTTCAAAATCCGCCTCGACCGCCGGGACGGCTTCCCGATTCGGCCGGAGCGATGGGAGGATTGCCAGTTCGTCGAGCTTCGCGACGGGCGCATTCAGATCTCGGTGAAATCGACAGAGGTGTTTGCCGCGAGGTCCAAGGATGAAGAAACCCAACGGCTCACGGCGATCGAGGCCGGCGAGCGCGAGGTCACGCGTTCGGAACAGTACGACTTGCGCACCCTCGGGCTGGCTGCCGACTCCGGCGTTCCGACAGCTGAGGGAAGCGTGCTGCTCGAGTTCCTGCGCAACGGCGGCAAGCTCTACCGCCGTGGAGACGACAAAGATGTGCTGCGATTCCGGAAGCGTCTCCAGACTTGGATGGGCATGGATTCTGATCCCCTGCAGTTCACACCCAACCGTCGGCTATGGACGGCCAGATTCGAATGCGGCAGCCTGCGGCGGCAAACCGAGCCAAAATAGAAGGGGTGGTCCTGATGCAGCGGGAATTCGTCGAAATGCGCAATGGCGCGTATTACCTTGCCGGCAGCCGTGTTTCGCTGGCGTCGATCATTTACGAGTATCGGGATGGCGCCACGGCCGAGACGATCCGCGAGAACTTCCCGACGTTGTCCCTGGAACAGATCCACGGCGCGATCGCCTTCTACCTTGGACATCGGGACGAGGCGGAGGCCTACCTCCGTGCCTTGGAGAAGAAGTGGGAGGAACTGCAGAACTCAGCTGAGCCAGCAGATTTCGAACTCCAGCGACGGATTGATGAAGCGAGGAAGCGGTCGGGCTACGAGTCGTAGGCGCTCAGAAATAGCAGGCGATCATAGTCGATGATTCCGACACGCAGACGGTCCAGCCAACCAGATCGGCCCACGAAACTTCTGCTGAATGCCGGGTCATGCGCAAAGAAAACGCTTGCCGAGAACTCGATGCCGAGCGTATGAAGGGTAACCTCGTGTTCATACGTCACAAATGACCCTGCCATCGTGCGAAAACGTTGAGGTCGTCCGGATTCGACGTCCAATCCGAGCTCTTCCGCGTATCTGCGCTCGAAGATGCAGTGCGCTGCGCCTGTATCGAGCCGCGCGAACAATTCGACTCTCCGGTCCCCAACGCGAAGCTCAACTGGAACATCGATGCCCTCCGTCGATGCATAGTGGTGTGACGCGTCGAAGTTGAGCGACTGGGGCATCCTTACATTAAATCCAACACGGCGCGAAAGGTAGGGGATCTTCAGGAAGCACGTGTATCAGAAGCGGCACTTCAATGCCCGCCGCAATTGCGGCATCGTAGGCCTTATGGCCGTCCGCATCCGCCGCGATCAAGCGATCGCCTTCCACGACCACCCATTGATTCGCGTACTTGGCGCGGTTTTCCTTTAGCCATTCCATCTCGCTGCTGCGGTCGCGCGATGGCACCATTCTGGCGGGAGACCGGTGCTGTAAACGGTCGGCGAAGCGTAGAACCTCCTCCTGCTTCGCCGGCGGGAGGTGGCGGACTTTTTCCAGAATGGCTTCCTCGAGGCTCATGCTTCGCCTTTCATCATACCGGAGCTGGCGCTGGCAATCACGTCGCACCAGCGCTCTCGCTGGTCATCCCACAGCGGCAGCCGTGCGATCGGACGCAGCATTGCCTCACCAACGTGGAAACGGCCGCCCGGGGACTGCGGTAATCTCAGAATCTCCTCCTGGATGTCGGGCGCGAGCCACGTCAGCATCATGATCTGGCTGATACGTTCGCGGCTAACACAGCCGAGCCGCGCGAGGTCCGTGTGTCCTCGAATCTCGCGACTGTCGATCATCTCTTGAAACTGTAGGGCGAGCGCCACCACCTGTGTGATGCGCGGAAACCGGCCACGCTTCGGTGCAGGTTGGCCCGCGGGTGTACTTTTCTTTGGCCGACGGCTGATCTCCCGCACTGTCGGCTGCAATCGGATTTTCACTTCGAGCCCATTGGATTGAGTTTTCATTTGTTCGTCATCACCTCAGCGCAAAGTTGCCTGATTCCAGCCGTTCGGAAGCCGACTGTTACCGTGCCCGTCGCTCCGTCGTAGGAGACGCGCTCGACCAGGGTCTTCACGAACTTTTCTTGTTCGCGCAGCGTCATCTCCGACCAGATGCCGTCGAACTCGCGGAGCGTCTTCCGCACGCTGGCCGCATCCACCGTCTGCCCGACCGATTCGGCCAACTGCTCCCGCACCTCGCGGAGCTGCCGCTCGACCACCAGTACCCTGTCCTGCAGGTCGGCCATGCGATCGGTTGCCAGCTTTCCATTCATGCGGATCAACCCAGCGATCTCCTGCCCGAGCCGCTGAAGTTCGCCCTCCATGACCCGCTTCTCTCGCTCCAGTCCGTCTACGCCGGCAACGCGCTGTTCATCAAGGTGGCGGACCACTTCATTCACCACCGCCGGATTTGCCGCGATACCACGGATCTGGTCGATGACCGCGTTCTCGATCACCGGCGCAGAGACGGAACGCGTCTGGCACTGGTTGTAGCCTTTCTGGTGGGCGTTCACGCACACGTAGTACCGATAGAGTTTGTTGGGCGCCTTCTGGGTATAGGTGTGAACCATCCCGGCGGCGCAGCTCTCGCACGTCAGGATGCCCTTGAGCACGGCGCCATATTTGTTGCGGATCTGCCGGCCCGCCGTCTTGCCGTTGAACCGAAGCCGGTCCTGGACTCTCTGCCAGATCTCGGGATCGACGATGGCGTCGTGCTCACCCTCATAGATCTGCCCACCGTACTCGACCTTGCCGACGTACACCATGTTGGTGAGCAAATTGTAGAGGCGGTTCTTTAGGAAGGCCTGCCCTCCAGCGACCGCGCCTTTGCGCGTGGTCCATTCCTTCATCCGCCAGCCCCGGCGCGCCAGTTCTTGGACGACCGGGATCAACGAACCGTATTCAAGATAAAGATTGAAGATGGCCCGCACGCGAGCTGCCTCATCTTCATTCACCACCAGCGCCGCGCCTTTGTCGCTCAAATCGTAGCCGAGCATTGGGATGCCACCGACCCACCGTCCCTTGCGGCGCGCGGCCGACATCTTGTCGCGCGTGCGCTCGGCGATCATCTCCCTTTCGAATTGAGCAAATGATAGGAGGATGTTGAGCGTCAGCCGCCCGAGCGAGCTCGTCGTATTGAACTGCTGCGTGACGGACACGAAGCTGGCGCCGTGCTTGTCGAGCACCTCCATGATGCGGGCGAAGTCCAGCAGCGATCGCGTCAGACGGTCCACCTTGTACACCATGACGCAGTCGACGAGTCCATCCCGAACATCCTGGAGCAGCTTCTGCAAGGCTGGCCGGTCCATGTTGGCCCCGGTAAATCCACCATCGTCATAGTGCTCGGGCGCCGCGAGCCAGCCTTCGCCCCGCTGGCTCCGGATGAAGGCCTCGGCGGCGTCGCGTTGGGCGTCGAGTGTGTTGAACTCCTGTTCCAGTCCTTCCTCGGTGGACTTGCGCGTGTAGATGGCACACCGGACTGTCGTTCGCTTCGCGCCGGCGAGGGCTCCTGGGTTAACGGCGGCCATTGGTCTTCTCCTTGGTCAAGCCGAAAAACAAAAAACCATTCCACTTTGTGCCAGTGATTTCCTGTGCGATGGCGCTCAGCGAACTGTATCGCCGGTCGCCATACTCGAACCCGTCATCGACCACCTTCACCACAATGGTCTGACCCTTGAACTGCTTCACGATCAAGCCGCCCGGCATCGGCAACCGCGAGTCGTGATCGGGGCTGATCGTGGTGGTGACAGTCTGTTCGAGCGGGATTCCAGCGCGCCGCTTGTCGGCGTTTGAGATCACGCGGATGCGGAGCGCAGCGTCCTTGGCAATCGCACGGGCGATCTCATGGACGGACTCCGGCAGCCCGCCTCCGCGATCGGCCTGCACGCGCCAGGCGATCTTCCTGAACAGGAATTGTCGGTGTGCGCTGGCGGGTTCCTCGCCAAATACATCACGATATTGTTGCTGGAACTCGGCGACATTCATCTTGACCAACTCGCCGATCTGCTCCCGAAGAGTGCGTTTCATTCCTCAACCTCATTGACATGAGGGCTCTCCGGGGCCCGGTTATCAAGTTCTCTGTTGACGGATTCTGCCGCGTCTTCGGTGGCCATCTCGATGCGCCGCGCGCGTCGGTAACGCTGGTATGCCGTCGCCAGTAGGCCGGCGACTTCTGCAACGGCATCGCGTGTCTGACGGTCTCTGATCTCCATTCGTCCTCTCCGGGCGGGGAGACCGAAAATCGTTGTGGGTGGCGGGATCGCCGGGCGGCCGCTTCGTTGCGTTTGCCGGTCCTGGGAGTCCGGCACCCACAACGGTTTCCGCTTTGCGGCCTGCCCGCTGTCTGGTGGTCTGGGAAGCCGCGTTTGCGGTTCCTGTCAATAGATACTCACGGGAGTTCGAAACTGTCCAATCGGGGCGCCTTGCTCAACGTGGCGGGATATTGGGAAGTAGATCTGGATCGCTATCCCCGAATTTCGAGCTCCTCATCGTGGATCACGTCCACACCTCGATAGGCTCGAATGCGCGCGAACGGCGAATTCAGTTTGCCGAGGACGTCTTCAATCCATCCATAGATCTCCTCGTCGGTCGTTGTCGAGGAAAGGTACTCGGTGGTTCTCTCCTCGCCGTCGGGTGTCACCAGCACAATCTTGACGACCCCTGGTTGCGATGGGTCCGCGCTCTGTCTCGTGACCGTTCCGAACGCCCCGAAGCGGGTCCCTTCGGTCGGCCAGCCTGTGGACTGATCGTGATCAATCCATTTGGGCGGTGTCTTGCCCATGCGGCCATAAATGTCGTGAATGGCCTGACGAACCCAAGCAATGGCATCGTCGGCATGCGAAACGGATGGAAAGCGGTCCGCAAGGCGCACCCCCGCGTGTGCGTATTCCGTGCGATGCTTCAGCGTCTTTGAACTCAGGAGCCCCCAAGTACCCGTGCCAAAATCGACCGGCGGTTTCCCCTGAGCCCGGAGTTCCTCATTCAGATTCCGTTTGAAGTCCTGGCCCTTGAAGCGAGTCACGCCAAGTGCATCTCGACATGCCATCTCCAGCGTCGTCCAAGCCGCCAAGAGGGCGTTCCTGACACACATGCTCTGCAAATAATTGCTCGGTGCCTGTTTTGCCATCTCTCGCAGGCAAAGCGCATCAGTCCAAACTTGATAGCGGGGTATGTGTGTGAAATCCGGGGGGCGGAGAACTGGTAAAGCCATCATCAAACATCATAGTTCGGAGACCCCGCTGGCCGGTTCGAAACGGTCCAATCGGGCCGCCTCTCTCAACAGGGCTGTCAACAAACGCGGACCTGTCAACGGAGAAACTGGAGAGTTCGGGCGGTTGAGAGAGGCCAACGGTCTGAACCTGCATGGTTGAGAGCGCACTCCGGTCGCAGGCACTTCGAACCGGAGAAACTGGCCGGAACGCAAATAGTGCGGAATGTTTGGGATGGAAGGACGGCAGAATCGAGCGATGGCGTCAACGAAAACAGCGCCCAGGACTTACGGTTTTGGTAGGTGGCTCCCCAAAAAGACGGTTTTCCAACCGGCTCTCCACCGAGACCGAGAGGCCCTCGGCATGGCCGCCGGGAATGGCGGTCTTTCGAACTGCCAGACCGAAGTCATTGAAAACAAGCACGCAAGTTTCGGGTGGAGGGCTATCTAGCCCCGGCAATCCAGCCTGAAATGAAGGATTTACAACACACGCCTGCGGCAAGATAGAGGTGCCATGAAGCTGGAGATCGAGGTCGACGTCGCCGCCGACAAGGCGCGGCTTCAGGAACATCTGCGCGAGGAGGCCATTCTTGTGCTCTTCGCCGACCGCAAGATCCCGGCCGGAAAGGCGGCGCAGGGACTCGGCATGGGACAAATCGCCTCCATGGAATTGCTAAAGCAGCGAGGCATCCCCTGTGTCGTCTACACGGCGGAAGATTGGGAATCGGACGCCACGGCCATCGACGAATTCGAGCGGCGGCGCAAGGCCGGAAAGGCCTTGGTCGTCTCCAACACCACCCCGCTCGTCTATTTGGCGGCGCTCGGTGATTTCACTCTCCTACGCGATCTCTTTACGGAGATCGCGATACCCCGCGAGGTGTTCCGAGAGATCACCGGCGAGGTAGCGATCTGCCAGTGGCCCATGCCATTCAGGCGTCGATGGGATCGTGGCTTTGTGTCGGGGAGATGCGGGATGCGTTGGAAGTTGATCGGCTGCGGCAGGCGGGACTGCATGCTGGCGAGAGCGAAGCCATCGTGCTGGCCGCCGAACTTGATTCGGAAGCCCTGCTCATGGACGACAGCGACGGCGTTCAGACCGCAGCCAGTAAGGGCCTCCACGTCATCCGCACGCTGGGCATCTACCGGCTAGCGGGAGCATCATTCCGGCGGTTTGTCCAAAGCTCGATCATCTGCGAAACGCCGGCTTCTATATAGCTGCGCGACGAACACTACGAATGATTCTCCAGAATCTCGGAGATAGGCATCGCGGAGCGCCCTGCTATGCGATGACGGCTCTATAGCAGAATCTGTGGGCAGATCGGGCAACTGTTAATTGGGAAGAGATCCATTTGTTCTGATGAGGGGCTTTGCCCCCCCAAGCCCCCCAGGATTTATCGCAGTTTTCTTCCAGAGTGGA